>CEQN01087447.1_pt1 | contig 17090 bp, 18 predicted proteins | sample 427011 | NCBI WGS metagenome assembly CEQN01 (sample SAMEA2621277, study PRJEB7988) | marine metagenome | biome: marine biome (ENVO:00000447); feature: deep chlorophyll maximum layer (ENVO:xxxxxxxx); material: "saline water (ENVO:00002010), including plankton (ENVO:xxxxxxxx)" | depth 120 m
TTGTAATAGGTCCTATAAATGTTGCTAGAAAACTCGCGACGGATACAAATGATCCAGAATAATCTAATAATTTAATGGGATTAATTGGATTGTCCACTGGATTATCTAATGGCATTTTACGTTCCGATATGTTGTTTGAAATGTTGTCTATTTCTTTAGAAATATCCAAATCTTTTAATATTTCTACTTCTTTTATCATAACATAAATAAATGATACTGCGGCAACGATTGGAAAGAATGAATATTTAAATTTATTATTTATAATTGTTTCGTAATTTTTATTATACACTTCTGTAATAAGGATTAAACCTAACAGGCCTACGAAGAATATGTGCATTATTAGTAGAATATAATTATCTTTCAATTTGTTGTAGGCACCATATTTTAATATGTTTGTTGCTTCTGAAACATTTGAACATACGTTTGATTTATTTAACCAGAATAGTAAATATACTGTAAATAACGTGTATAGAATATAGTATGAATTTACCGAATCATTATTGAAAAAATTATTTTCGGTGTTTATTTTGTAGTAGGTCATACACGATAAAATTCCTTGGAAATACAAAACTATTATTATTAATAATGAAAATATATGATTTGTCATATTACATTCTGTGTTATTTCTTAGAATTACGTCAAATAGCTGAATAATACTAAATGTTAGCGTTATTATACCAAATATTTTGTCATTTTTATTTGTGCTTCCATTAAATAATAAATATAGTGATGATATTGTACCTATTACAAATGCGATTAAAGATGTAGTTGAACTAAGATACATAATATATATTAGTTACATATATTATTTATTTTATTGTTTATTTTATTGTTTATCTTAAAACCTTTCCATTGGACCAATGTTCGTTATTAACTTGCCAATTTTGAATTTGTAATTTACGTTCGTTGTAAATTTCGTATGTCTTAGGTTGTTTATTTTTTTTATTATATATCCATATATTCAACAATCCATCTACTAATACCTTTTCATTAAATAATGACAAATCTTTACGACAATTTTTAATATAATCCGGTATATATGCTCTTTGTTTGATTAGATTTAATTCGGGAACATAATCAGGATTTATATCGACTATTACCACGCGTTCTTTTGCTATTTCGATTGCTGAATCAATTACCTTATTTCTAACATATTGTGGGACATTGTTCAAAAAAAACATACACGTAACTACATCATATTCTTCGTCAAAATAATTTGCATTCACAAATGAATGTCTGAATTTTTTATCTGGAAATAGTTTTTTTGCATTTTTTATATTATGTCTATTCATATCAATCCCTAACGATCCTTCTGATGATGATGTAGAATATCCTAGCCCGCAACCAATATCTAAAATTCGTTTGTTTTCTCCTTGTGCTTCAATAATCATTTCACGAACCTTTGTTGTATCTGTTGACGCCGGTAAAAAAGGAAAATTGCTTGGACTCCATGCAAATACAGAATTCATTAATATTGATATTATAAATATATTACTTAGTAGGTTCATATGCATACTAGTAAGGTATTAATCTTTATATTATTTTACATAATCTTTTGTGATGTTTGTTGTATTGAGATAAATTAATGCTTGCGTTTCTAAATGTTCAAAGGTGTAAAAAATTTAAACATAATTAGAAATAGATTTATAATATGTTTTTTTATGTTATATTACTATTTTCTAGTATTAAATTTGTTATTATTAGTATATGTATTAGAGAGCGCGATTTATTAATTTAAAGCAAAGGGCATTTTTTTGGTTGAATATTATTGGTACATTGATTGGTTGTCATAAATTTGTTACATACACTACAATATGGTGGTGGTATTTCGGTGATTGAATTATTAGGGTTATTATAATACTGATACTTAGGCGACAACAATTGAATATTTTTATCTTGATTTGGCTTTGGAATCATCGGTTCAAATATATTAATTTTACTGGAATTGATTATGGTAATCAAGACGTTCTTTGCAGAATGGGATGCACTAAGCTTTTGAATTGAAAGTGCCATGACGTTTATGTATATTAATGATAGTCATATTTATTTTCAATTTTATAGTGATTTTATTTTATAGTGATTTTATTGTTTTTATGGGCAAATAAACTGAATGCGGTAAACGAACCATAACTCATCATCATGGCCGTGTTAAAATTAAAATCGTAGATTTCATCCTTGTTTATCTTTCTTAGATTAGATATTAATATATTTACTATTGTGGGTATCAATACGTGCCTACCACAAACATAAGAAGTATGGTCTTGTTTTATCATCCTATACATTGGAAGTTGGTGAATTATTAAATCGCCGATTATTAATGGAATATATGGTACTTTATATTTATATTTCAACATACGAAGAGTAAATTTGCGTGGATATATGTAGATGAACGATCCTCCTATTATACTAGAAATCACAATAGATATTTTTAATGGGTTTTCAAATTTTTTATGGTTTAACTCGTGATGTGCCCACCATAAAAAATTCCATACACTCCAATACCTTAACATTTATTTTATATTATATTATTTTTTTATTTAATATGATTTAAATATATTTTTGAATTTTTATTTACACTATGGTATTTGATAATATTACTAACGGTATAGATTATGATAAAATGTTTAGCTGTACTGCTTATATCGGTATGGACGATTGTGTTGACTTTATCGATTATATAGATTATATGCAAAACGTAAATTGTGATATTATGTGTGCTATGGCGTTTTTGACATTTAGTACTATTGTTGGTGGTTTGGGTTATTTGATTTTTTGTGCACCAACAGACGAGGAAATTGTGGCTAAAAAGAGAAAGAAGGAAATTTTGGATTTTAATAAAGGGTTTGTCGTTGATTTAGAAAATCTTGATGATCGCGAATTAAGTGATGACGAATTAGTGGGGTTATTTAATTACGTTGTTGAAAAAGATACTCCGTTTGGTAAAGTCATTATGAGTTATAATAGCGAATATGAATCTTATTGGTATTATGCCGATAGTAAAAATATTCCTTATATGACTTTAGACGCAGTGGCGCGCGAATACGCGGTGAAATACGATTGTAAGGCGGTTTGTGTGAATTACAAGGAAGAATGGGAAAAGAGTAAGGCCGCAGCATTGGAGCAGAAGAAGGAGGACGAAGATAAGGAGGATATTGGTGTGGAGGAAGAAAAGGGTGAGCGAGATGTTTTTGCCAACTTCAAATCATACAATACAAACAAGACACGGAAAGATTCTATAAAACGGCGGCGGTATCGAATCATGACCGATAAGTCAAACCAATTTAGTCATAAGGGGAAGTTGGAGGAGTGGAAACGTGATCGTCAGCCTAAAAAATCGTCTGGAAATAAGAGAGATATTTCTTTTTCGGAATTTAAGGCACATCAACAGTAAATCGGTGTTTTCGTCATAAATAAAAGCTCACTTTTAATATATATATGAATGGTACAGTAAATCCTTTATATGGAGGTAATAATATGAATGGGGGGGCTGCGAATAAATTACAAGCAGAACAAGATGAAACTGATACAACTCAACAAAATATGTTATATCAGGGACAACAGACAGCAAATGGAATATCTCAAAAGTCCTTGGCGGAACAACCAAAGCAACGCGCTCAGCAATATGACAGTCTTAATACAAATATTAGACATAGTTTGGGTAGTCGAGCTAAAAATAGGCCTATGGAGGCTATGGCACAAAATACTGCTGCTAATTTGTATCGAAAGACACCGGGTGTTGATTCTGTGGGAAAGGTTTTTGCGGGGGTTACGAAGGATATTAAACAGACTTCAAATATTACAAGCGACAAAATAACGAGTATTATTTTTACTGTGATGCAAGCATTATCTAATAGTTTTACTGGTGGGATGAACGGTATGAAGGCGGAATTGGAGAAAATATCTAGTGAACAAGAAGATAGCGGTGACAATGCGATGGTAAATTTTCTGAAAGATTGTGGTAGTTTCTTAAACTTTTTTATACAATATACAACTGTTAATAAACAATTACAGTATAAAATTACACACCCTGATGATGACGATTTATTGGCGCCACAACAGAAAGCATATATTAGAGGTATTAAGAAACAGCTTGATGGTGAGACTGAATTTCCAGATAATGTAACACCAGATTATGATAATAAAGAACCGACAAAGCCTATTAGTAGTGATGAAACCCAAAACTCGCAAATTCAAAACCCTACAACGTATTTTTACGATGTTACAAATAATCCACCTAAATGGGTTGAATATATGGGTACAGAAATAAATGGCCTAAAAGTTACGAATGAGGAAAAAGATCAAATAAAAAAAGACATTTTGAAGCAAAGGAAACAGTATTTGAAAAAATTAAATAATATCGAGTTGGAATTTTATCAGGAAAAACTTAATAATGCGTTTCAATATTTGACGTATACTTACGGACAACTTTCGGGGCGGACTCTTTATAATTTATCTAAGTTGTTGGCTGCTGGGGGGGCGAAGGATGTGGGGCTTTTTGCTCCTATATCGCTTGGGTCTTTGTCGGGTTCGGCGGTTAGAACGGTTCCGGGTGCAGGACCGGTTATCGACACGATTAATGATTTCTTTTCTGCATTTACAATGGCGTTTAAAATGAGTTATAAAACATTGAAACAAGAACGAAAATTAGCCAGTGACTATATTGACACTACTGCAAAAGAATCTAGTGATAAGTTAAAAACATTACAGACGGGTGGTGATACGAATGTTGAGTATATTAATAAAAAGATTTTTAGGAAGATAACAGGTAAAAAGGAGAAAAAGGGACTCGATGGTGAAGAAAAAAATTTCAATAAAAGAGCTGAAAAGATTAGTGGCAAGTCAGGACATCATGAACTTAGTGATGTTTCCGAATTTTCAAAAGCGAAAGCGGAAAGCGACCTTGAAATGCTGAATCAAATTTTATATGATTATAACCATCTTATGAGTTTAAAAAAGTTATTTAAAAGGGTCAAAAAGGTGGTTAAGGGGCAGACGCTGGTGACAACAAGTGTGGGGAGATTACAATCCTTCGGAGAAGACGCAAATTATTATATCGGCGAAGAAAAAAAAAATGATAAAATAAAAAAAATAAATAAAGAAGAATTAAAAGCTCTGACTAGTAATGATGAGTTGAAAAAGAAATTTGGTGAATTGGTTACACTGTTGGATGGTCTTAGTAAAAATCCATACAGTAATGCCGAAGACAAGAACAAAGAAAAATTAACTAGTAACCAAATTTATGTTAATAATCCAATGTTATACAATATTGTAAAACAATTTATTAAAACTACGTATGAAGAAATAAAAGACGACGATACTAGTAATACAACAATAGTTGTTGAATTAGCAAAATTAATATTATTATTACACGGTTATAAAGGTGCTAATAAAGTTGGGGACGATGCTACTTATAATCTAGTTGAGTCAAAAAAAACTTCTTCGAACATTTTTATAAGAGGTTTACAACAGGGGTTGGCTAACTTGAAGGAAGGGTATGAGAATAAAACTGAAAATAAAACTGAGGAACTTAAACACTATGATAAAATGTTTCAAATGTTTTTTAACGACAAACCCTCTAAAACGCCGGAAAAGGATGGGGAAGACCCCTTGTCGTCATCGGGTGAAAAAAATCCCGATGAACAAATTAAAAAATTAACCAAAATTATTAATGATGAACAAGAACGAATAAAAGTGTTGATGGGAAAAAATCCTGATAACAGAGGAGATTCTAAGGATATTCCTGCTATGATTGAAAAACATAGAGAAATTTTAAATAAAAATTTAGAAAAATACCGTGATGCGGAAATCAAGGCTATCAATGATGAAATTGTGGCTTCGAACAGTTTTAAACCGCTTAAAAAATTACTTAGTAAGTATAGAAGCACATTAAAAACTAAGATTCAAGAAATGAATAGTGCTTTAAAAAGTAATGATAATATGTATAATACTGATAAAGTGAAGGGCACTGGTAACATGATAGGTTTTGACAGAAAAACACAATTAGAAACGGATAAATTAATTCGTAGTGCCTTAGAAAAAATACTTAATTTTATTGCGATTAAAGACTTTAAAGCATTTAATGAAGCCGCTTCGAAGATTGAAAGTGGGATGAAGAGTCTAATGAGTAGTGGTGGTTCTATGCGGAGTTCGACTATTAAACGGCGGATTAAAAAAGCGACGCGGCGGATCCAATTATCGTTGGATGAGTTTAATAGTGGTCGTAATACGCGGCGAGGTCGTTATCGTAAGAAACCGCGCAAGACAAGACGGGTCAATTATGGTCATTAATTTATATGTATAATTAAATGTAAATTAATGTGTGTTTACTTTTGCTTTCGGGTTTGTTTTTTTGCTTTTTTTGATGCTTTGCGTGTTGATGCTTTGCGTGTTGAGGAGGTTTTGCGTGTTGACGAGGTTTTAAGGTGTTTTGTCGAGGGGCAGAATTTTTCGCGGGCGTCTTTCAGTTTGTAGATGTCTTTGGTGATGATTTTACCGGCGCTTATTCCACGGACGCTGTTGCCGTTTTTGTCGAGTGGGGGAGAGACGATGGCTAATCCGCCTATGCCTTTTAACATAATGATGATGCCACCTGCTACGCCGCTCTTGGCGGATACGCAACCGACTTCGGCGGCCCATGACCCCGAATATTCGTATAGGCCTGAGCGGTGCATCGCTCTCATTACGTAATTGGCGGTGTCGTTGGAGATTACTTTTTTGCCGTTAAATGGGTGAATGCCGCCTTTGGCAAATACGCACGCCATCGTGGCAAGATCTTTGGCCGAAACGTTTTTGGAACATTGCTGTGTGTATACATCTACGCTGTCTTGGACATCGCCATAAAAACGATCGTGCGAATGTAACAAGTAGGCCAATGCCATATTTTTCGAGTTTGATTTCATTTCCGATTTGTAAACGGCGTTGTTGAAGGCAAGTTTTTTCCCAGCAAATTCATCTAAATTACCCAATACATGTTGTTTGAACTTGGCTTTGTCCTTGGAATACAATAGACTTGTGGTGGCCATTGCACCCTGGTTAACAAATGGATTGATTGTGTGGGTGGGTGACAAATCGGCGGCCAGAACACTATTAAAGGGTAACCAACTACCGCTATGGCCTATTTTTTTGCTTACCTCTTTTCCGCCTAATTTATCTACCGCGCGTGCTAATGTAAATAATTTACTGATGGATTCGATAGGTACGCTTTTATTTGCATTGCCTGCTTCGTATACTTCGCCATCGCACGATACGAACGCAATACCGAATAACTTGGGATCGGCCTTGGCTAACTCCGGAATGTACGAGGCTACGTTACCTCCATTGTTATTTTTTACCTTATCAAATGTTTTATTTATTATTTTTTGTATCTTAACATCTTTCATATTATTAAATAGAGAGAAATTAATTACATAATTGGTGGTTATCATTATATTGTTATTTGCTTATTGGTTCTTGCTTATTGTTATTTTTAAGCCATTCTAAATAACCAATGCTCTTTTCTATATCAAATGACGATTCCAGATGCTCAATTGCTATTTTTAATACGATTTGTTCCTGTTCGCTAAGAGAATCCTTGTACATAGTAATTAGTTCCTCCGTTTTTGTATGTTTGTTCATATTGATTTATATAAGCATATAACTTTAATAAATATTCAATTTATATTTTTATTTGTTATGTATTTATTATGCGTTTGTTATGAAGAACATTATTTGTTTTTCGCTCGATTGTTTGACGGGGTTCTCTAACATTAGTTGTGTGAGTGAGGTATTAATCGTAAAATTATTTGCGGACAAATAGGTAATTAATAAGGCCTGGTCTTCTAATCTCAGTAGTTCCGATGGATTGTGTGGATTATAGAGGGCATATATGCATTTGTCTATTGGACAACATGCGGTTGATTGTTTGAATTCGGAAAGTTTTGACATACTTAGACGTTTGACAATTTGATTTAATGTCGTGGAACTTGGTTTACGGTCTAATGTTAATATACGTTTATAGCACGTATTATAAGTATCGTAATATATTTGAGATGAAATTGTATATGTTTCGACCATTTATATATAAAATTGATTTAATTTAATATATAAATACTACGACAATTACTTATTTGATGAGTGCCGAAGTACCAATGTCTAATGTATACAGATTTAATTTTGATAATGAAATTGTTACTATTTTAAAAAACTTTTCAAAAATTCATCAATATGACGATATTGAAACTTACAAAGAGGCGTGGAAACTATGGGTGGATGAAAATAAAGAAAGTATTAACAGAGAGACAGACCGGCTTGTTAATTTGGGTTATGGGGGAAATGTTCTAGATAAATTGTATAAATCGGGTAGATATTATTTTAGAAATAAAAAAACTACCACTGATAAACCCAAAAAAAGACGACCCTACATATCGATTGACTATAATATTATTGCTTTGATGGACGAACACATTAATAAACACATTAAAAATGAAGGGTTTACGCCTGCGAATGGTTATGATTCGTTTTGTAATAATTATAAAGAAGATCTCACTACAGAAATTATTAGATTGAACGCCAATACAGATAAATTAGATAAGGATGATTTGATTAATAAGATTAAAAAAACGTATAAAAATAGGTATTTTATTATTAGTCGTAAATAATGTTAGTTTTACAATATTAGTTTGACTCTATAAAATAATATACAGATAAGTTATATGAGCAATTTATTAAGTCAGGGTGGTTTTGGATGTGTATATTACCCAGGATTAAAATGCGATAATGAAAATGATAGGAAAAAGGATACAAATAAAAAATTTGTTACAAAATTACAGAAGAAAAATTTTACATCTAATAATGAATTAAATATTGGACTAACTATTAAAAAAAATAAATATTATGAATTCTTTTTTTTGCCTGTTGTTTCACAATGTCCAGTTAATATAAGAGCTTATAGGAAAAAATACGAAGACGAATTAAAAGAATGTGAAGTAATAAAAGACGAAGATGCGAAATATATGTTGATGAAAATACCCTATGTTAAAAATAAACCAGTAGTTGAAGCCATATTCAATAAAACAAAAAATAAGAAACATATTATGATTTCTATCATAGAATTATATCGGGCTTCATTGAAAGCAGTAGATATTCTAGTAGAAAATAATATCGTTCATTTTGATTTGAAAAGTGATAATATTTTATATGATACAAAAAATAATCACACTAAAATCATTGATTTTGGTCTTTCTATTCCCATTAAAAAACTTAATAATAATAATTTGAAAGAATATTTCTATATTTATGCTCCTGAATATTTTGTTTGGCCACTAGAAGTGCATGTTATAAATTTTCTATTACACGAATATAATGGTGATAAGGTGGATAAAAAATATATTGACGATATTTCTAAGAAAATTTCGACGGAATATGTTGAATCTAATAAAGCACTGAATTTATTTACAAAAGAGTTTCGTAATAAATATATGGACTTGTGTGAATTGCAAGTTAAAAAGTATCTTAAAATGGTAACTAAAAAGGATAGCGATCTTAGTCAGAAAGAATTTATTATTTATGAATTGATTAAATTTAATGGTACATGGGATAATTATTCGGTTAGTATTATGATGTTACGTATCATTGATATGCTTTTTCCTAACGATTTTGTAGAAAATAATTTCTTTGAAACATTTTCACAGTTGTTACTATTCAATATTCACCCTAATCCATTAAAAAGATTTAATATAAATGATTCGTTTAATAAATTTTACGAATTATTCTATTTAAATGAAACAATAGAAACATATATTGAAACTTATAAATCAATAGATATCGATTATAAAGATAGTGTTGAGAAATTGAATAATGAAAACGAATTACTTAACTATTCAATAAATACGGACTTAAAATTAGGGTCGAAACAAGTGACAGAAGCAAAAATATAAGTTATATTTTGAATAAGTTATTTACTTCTTTTTTACAGTTACGACATAAATCGCATTTTTGAAAAATAACCTTTGCTGTTACTGTCTCATTGTCATCGTCATCGTTTTTTTGATTTTTGCTGATTTTGATGCTTTTGCCGTTTTTACTGGTTTTGTTCTTGCCTTTGCTCTTTTTTCCTTTTTTTCGTGAAATTTTCGGCTTACCTTTTACGTATTTATCGTGTTTGCCTGATTTAATTATAGCCCATTCCTTTTTGGCGTCACCCATTACGTCTCTTACACCGGCAGGTTTTCCCTCTTTCTTACGTTCCGTAATCATTACATTGATTAATTCAATCCACGAAATCTCTTTCTTGCTCATATAAGATACATTTAGATTATTATTTATTGTGTATAAAATTGATTGTGAATATTAATACGTAGACTTTTAAAGACATAATCTTTTGAAATATATGCAGAAGATACAGAAGATACAGAAGATAGAGAAGATAGAGAAGATACATAGCGATGAATACACATTATCTAGATACTTATATGCAAAGGATGAATGTGAAATTATGTTAGTGTCTTCTATATTAACAAATAAATTAGATGAGGCGTATTATTGGACATCTGAAATTTATTATTCGGGTTATAATATTCGTGACTTATTTTGGAAAATTTATTATGACTTTTATTTTGATTTTAATCCTAAATTTGAAATTTTCATAAGAAAAAAATTTAAGAAAGTAATTTCTATTGAAACATATTTTCATATTTTACAAAATATGGTGATGCGTAAACACAGTTCGCGTATTTTTATTATGAGACAAGCTATTGAAAAATTTATTAGAATTAAATACCACACAAATAAGTATAATATTAGAGGAAGAAAACCAAAATACTGTAGTAATATTGATAAAATATATCAAAATCTAATTATTTATATTTATAAAACGGATTATGAGGGAATTGTATATTGGCTTTATAAATTATTGCTAATAGATAAATGCAATGAGCGTGATCTATTTATTAATCTCATTCTATTCTTAATACACAATGTTATCCAAGTATGTGATATGGAGACCGATAATGTTTATTTGGAAGATTGGACGGTTGTGTATAATAAGTTTTTAAATGTAAACAAAGATAAAAATGTGCCTAATTATTTGTTATTTATTTCTATAATTAGTAATATTCTTAATAATGACTCTAACAGAGAATGCCCGATTAAATTGTTCGATCAACCACATTGTAAATCTATCTATGAACACGAAAATAAATGTGTAGATAGAATTTATAATACATTGAAAGTAAAAAGATTGTATTCGGTGGCTCAATACATTGGCTCCTTTGATATTTTACGAAATAATATCGAACATTTCCAAGATAATATTTTGGCAAATTGGGAATATTACACGCGACATACTCCTTGTTGGATTGAAAGTTTACGTTTGTTTAAAGCATCATTTTCGGAAAATGGTAAAATTGTCTTTGAAAATGATGATTTATTGGAGGAGTTTTATGAATTATATGGTTATGAATTGGATGAACAGTCTAAAATAATTCAAAATCAAAGCATTGAAACCATAAGCAAGAAATCGTGGAAAATATGGTATGATTTATATTTTAAAGAAGGGGGCTGTATTGATTTTGACGATGATTTTACATTTACGTATTAGTATCTATTTATTAGAAAAATTGATTAAGAAATACGCCTTACATATAATATAACTAATCATGGTTAGAAATAAGACTGGTGGAAATAAATCTAAAAAATCGGCTCGCAAGCATGTTCAGACTAGCGATAGTAGTTACAATAGGAAACTTCGTTTGATTGAAGAAGAAGGAGAGAACTATGCGGTTGTTATAAAGTTGTTGGGTGGTCCTAATTGTGAAGTTGTATGTAATGATGGTATTAGCAGACAATGTATTATTAGAAATAAATTTAGAGGACGCGATAAACGTGATAATAATATTGCACCAGGTGTTTGGGTTTTGGTTGGTGTTCGCGATTGGGAAGCTAGAACTAATAAAGCCGCGAAATGTGATTTGTTGGAAGTATATTCATCAAATGAAAAAGATAAACTAAAAGCCATTAGCTCGATTAATTTTACTGCTCTCATTAATGCTCTTGATGATGGTGATACTAAGGTTAATGATAATATTATTTTTGAGGATGATACTATTACTAGTCATAAAAATAATATTTTGAATGAGATTCAAGACGGAGAGGATGAAGAAGGAGAAGAGACACATAGCGACGATGACTTTATTGATGTTGACGAAATTTAATTCTCAAGACTCAAACGTATGGCTTCTTGGATTTCATCCTCTTCATTCGTTGAAATATAATAATTACGATTGTTCAAATTTGATGTTCTATGTAATGAATTTATTAAATTAAATACTGGAAAATGTAAATTATAATTGGGGTTAATTGATGTAATATCTGTGTTTGTATCATTGTATGCTGTGTCTTCATCTGTTGTGTCTTCATCTGTTGTGTCTTCATGAGTTCCGTCGGCTATGATATATTCTTCATCTATGTTAATTTTTTTTTCAATATGTTCTAACTGATGTCTGCAGACCGGACATTCCGATTTTTCTTCTTTCAACCACCTTTCTATTGCTACAGTGTTGAAACAGTGTTTACATGGAAGCTGTGTTATTTCTTCGTCTGGTTCAAAATCAGTCTGTAATATTGGACATTTGTCATATTCTACTTTGGTTTTGTCATATTTTATTTTCTTTAAACTTTTCTCTCCTTCTGATGACAAGACCTTCTTATATACCGATTCATCGTGAATTGAAGTATTTATTACGTGACTCGGTGTTCCAGTCATATGCGACATTGTTTCATACTCAAAATCGGAACCTAAGAAAATATCATATGGATTGTTAGATTGGTTATGATTAATGCTATTAAATGGTGTCGTTAATGTGGGTATTCTCATTAATTCATTTATGAGTCTATACAAACGACTATCAACATTATTGTCTCTATTTATAAGCTCATTTGCGGCATTATGAAAAAAATCATAATCCTGTTGTTCGATACTATTATCAGTCATACTATTATATAAGAATTTTTTTCTTTATATAATATTTACACAATGGTTTATGATTAATTGTTTATGGTTAATTGTTTATGGTTAATCCTTTATACAATCATTTACCCAGATGTATCTTTCATTTTGTAATTGATTCAATAAACAATTCCAAGGTGTGTAATTTTGTAATCCTTTTAGACCATCCTTACAAAATGTATTCAATAGTTGTGGACTAAATCCTGATAACATGCTGATGTTTTCTTGTGTAGTTAGGCACGGAAAGCCGGATGTAGCTCGTAAATTCCAATATAATATATGACAGGGGTCATACGGTATTTGATGTGACGTATATTTTCCGGCGTCGGCAAACATTTTTTCAATTAGATTGTTCATTGATCTTGCCCTACTGTCAGCATTGTCTATTTGCATATCCGAAAATACGACTAATACCATATTCTTTACTTCGTCGGGGTGAAGATTGTTTGAAATATATGATTGTAACATTAATCCTAGTGCCGCTTGAAAGTTTGTATTCATCTGCCAACTACTGTCGGTGGCTACTTTATGTGCCATTTTTATGAAACTTGTTTCGTGTTCTAAATCTATCCATTTTGGTTGTGCACTAAACGTCATTAAACGCTTGCCTAATTTAGATTTTTCTGCGATTCTTAAACCTAGACCTATTGCTGCATGCAGAGGGTTTCCATTATCTTCTGTCATAGAACCAGACGTGTCTACCATAGCTACGAAATTATCTAACGGTGCTATTGACTTTCCACTTTCTTCCCACTGCATATTAATCGAGGAAACAATATTTTCATCGGGGGTTGGATTATATGCTGTTATTCGCAACGCTTCGCGAACCATATCAATTATTTCGACACGTGCTGATTTTATTGTAGTTGATTTGGTTTGACAACGCTTAATATATTCTAAGTAGTTATTACGACACTCTGTACGATCCAGAGCTAATGAACGTAACTGATTGTCAGGTTTTATATTTTGAAATGCGTATTTTTGTTTCTGCAATGTTATACTGGTGACGTTTTTGTCAAAATTAATGCTACCCCACGTTTTATTACATTGATTTATTTGGGGGGTTTTTAACTTTTCATTTAGAATAGCTAGTAATTTGCGATAATGTGTCAAACATTTACGCGTCGATAATAAATACTCGGCTTCATCCTCTGTTTTTGAATTAAATTCACTAAACAAATCATTCGCTATATATTTTGCTTGCCAGCCAAATTTTTTACTCTTCTCTCTTGGTAGCCATTTTGCAATTAATGATATATTATCGGTGTTTTTAGTGGTGTTTTTAGTGGTGTTTTTATCGGTGTTTACTTGTTCACAAATCAATGTCATTATATAATCAAATATTGGATGGTTTATAATTTTATCTTCGTCGCCATATTCTTCTTTTAAATAATTTAATAAATATTTAACATCTTTCCAACTCCCATATTGGTGTATATTATTTTCAGATACTAGTGTTTTTCTAATCATCAACTTTACAACACGGGTTAGGTTATCGCAAATAACTGGGTGTGTAGACGTATAATGGTCGATAGTTTTACATAATACACCAATTAATATATAAAATAGATGGTATTCACCTTTCCCCGATATTATGTCGCGTGTGTGAAGTGGAATAGTCAATAGAACATATTTGTTCGTTGTCTTGTCTTGTGTCTTGTCTGATGATATATTTGTGAAAAAACATTCGGTTATTAAATCTTTGTATATGCTCTTTATTTTATTAATGGCATCTGTGTTTGATGTTCTTACTAATTGGAAAAAAAGTTGTGTTAATTTATCCTTTGTATTATTTGACCAATTATATTCACTATGATTATTTTCTCCTAATTTAATTGGTTCGCTTTCCATATGAATAATATAAATTATTTTTTAATCTTTAAACTCTTTTGCGACGCGTGTTGTCAATATTATTCGTTTTGATTGGTTTTCTTATTCTTATTTTTCGTGTATTTGTTATTGATTTTTGTTTATTTATTTCATTAAATATTATGTAGAGAGAATTTAAATCTTGTAATATACATACTGTATCTGAAAAATGTATATCATTGTTATAACTTTCGTTCGATATAAAATTGTCTCCTTCCTTATTATCAACATGTAACATATGAATTATTTCCTCTGGTTCTAATGTAATATTATATTTCACAATATATTTTACCTTGTATTTCTTGTTATTTTTGATTTGATTTTCTTTAATTACTTTGATTATGTTATCTTTTGTAATTTTTGATTTATTGTCTAATATATAGTTTATTTTGTTTATTGACTCTAACTCATTCTCTCTATTTACATAAAAAAAAAACATTTCTATATTCTCAGTATTCTTTTTATAAAAATCGTTGTAATCATTTTCTAACATTTTATATGAGTTTAACCATTCATCGTCGATTTCCTCATCAGACATTATATACTCATTATATTAACTATTGTTAATGTTAACTTAAATATTATCGTATTAACTATTGTTAATGTTAACTTAAATATCATCATATAATTCGTCGTATTCATCGTCCATTGCTTCTATAGAACTTTCCTCACTTTCTTCTGTATCAGAATAACAATCATCGCTTAGGGGATCTAGTAGACTTTTTTCGTGCCAGAACACGGAACTTTCGCCATACATTTCGTTTTCATTGTTTCGATGCGTTTCCCATCTTAATACCATATTTTTTAGTTTGCAATGTTGCTCATCGTCTAGCCCATTAGTCATTTTTTGTTCGTCGTCTGTTTTTTTATTTTGAGTATTTCTTGTATAATTAATTTTGTTGTCTACAAAATTAATATTTACCCAACCAGGTTTAACTTCATCTTTTTTTTTTGAGACAGATACAATTGGTTTTGCTACATTTGCGTATGAATTGTCCAAATCGTTCGGCATTGTATTTGTATTATTCTTTTTATTATCTGTTCCAGATAAAGTTGGAAATGCTTGCAAATTATTACTAAATGGAAGAACATTTTTTTTAGTGGTTTTAGTGGTTTTAGTGTTTTTATTTTTAGAATTTGAATTATTAGAATTCTGCCTCTGATTGTTTCTCTGTGACTTTGATGACACATTCAAAACATCAAAACGGTTGTTCTTCATTAGTTTGGTGGGTGCGTTTCTTGAATTATTTCTCATATTTTATTTAATTATTTTATTTAATACTTTTAAGTTGTATTTTGCAGTAGTTGGTAGAATATCTTCTATTATACCGGTAAACTGTATTTCAATTTTTTTTTCAAATCAGTTAAAATGCGTCGCTTATACGTTATGTTAATTACTTCATATGAATAGAATATTAATTAAAATTGATATTAAAATATTGTAACTAAATACGTTATATGGTCAATTATGACACAACATCCAGAAAAGCTAAACCTAGTATTTGTATACCACATAGTATTAAAAATACAAACTGGTTATTTGTAAAAAACACATTTGAAAAGATATTTGACAGCAACTGTATTAAGAAAGTAGATATCATTAATAAAAAAAATAAAAATAATATTGACTATAGCTGTATTTTTATACATTTTATTGAGTGGCCATCAAGCGATTATGCTCAAAATATACGAGAAAAACTATTAAATGGTCACGAAATCAAAGTTGTATATAACTTTCCGCTCTATTGGAAGTGTTATGCCAGTAAGTATTAGATTGGTTTGGAATATATGTTTTAATTATTTTCTATTGGTTTTTATATTGGTTTTATTTTATTTGTTTTATTTAATGAGCACTTACAAGATGAAAAATATTTTTTTAAAAGATAATGAAATTAATAAAGCATTGGTTAATAGTATTGTTAAAAATGGATGGGATGGTTCATGGTTCACGGAGAATGATTATATCGTTATTGAAACCAATAAGAATCATAAAATAAATAAAAAACTGGAATATTTTGATGGCCAAAGATTATGCATTTGTTTAGGTATTCAACTTGAAGTATTAGCAAAGTTTAATAAGAGTTTTTTATTTTTTGACTTAAATGATATAAGTATTATAAATGATCAATGGTATATCATTAATAGTTATGATGAAACAAATAATAAGGTAGTTTCCGTTGACGGTGCTGGTCGCGGTGCTGATTATATTACTATTACTAATCCTGTGAATTTTAAAAGC
>CEQN01064180.1_pt1 | contig 17069 bp, 14 predicted proteins | sample 427011 | NCBI WGS metagenome assembly CEQN01 (sample SAMEA2621277, study PRJEB7988) | marine metagenome | biome: marine biome (ENVO:00000447); feature: deep chlorophyll maximum layer (ENVO:xxxxxxxx); material: "saline water (ENVO:00002010), including plankton (ENVO:xxxxxxxx)" | depth 120 m
ATGGAATTAAACCGGCTAATAAAAAGCGCGAAGTCTGGAAGCCTAGCCCTGAGTGATGTTCAGGGCGGGACTTTTACATTAAACAACACTGGAGCATTGGGATCTATTGCGTCGGTGCCAATAATTAATCATCCCCAATCTGCAATTTTGACTACTGAAGCAATCGTGAAACGCCCAGTTGTATTGACCGGAGACGTGATAGGGATTCGTTCAATTATGAATATGTGTATTTCATTTGACCATCGGGTCTGCGATGGTGCAGAAGCCAGCGCATTTTTGGACGAGATTAAAAGCTTGGTGGAGAACATTTCAGAGTTAACGATAAAAATTTAGGAAAGTAAAAGTAACATGCAAAAAAATGAACTCGTATTGCGCTATGGTATGAACCCTCATCAAGTACCGGCAAGTGCATATATGGAATCTGGTTCGCTCCCTTTTCAGGTGAAAAATGGTTCACCGGGCTTCATTAATTTGCTTGATGCCTTAAATTCCTGGCAGTTAGTTAAGGAGCTGAAAAAAGCTACTGGTATGCCAGCAGCAACTTCGTTCAAACATGTAAGCCCCGCAGGGGCTGCTATAGCAGTCCCTCTTAGTGAGCAACTTGCGAAAGCATATTTTGTCGAGAATTTAGATCTTTCACCATTGGCTATTGCATACGCGAGGGCTCGTGGTGCAGATCGTGTTTCCTCTTTTGGTGATTGGATTGCACTTTCTGATGAAGTCGATGAATCCACTGCAAAATTAATTAGGCGAGAGGTGTCTGACGGAGTGATAGCGCCAGGCTTCAGTGACCAAGCGTACGAAATATTATCGCAAAAACAAAATGGCAGATATTGCATGCTTGAAGTAGATGAGAATTACATTCCGGACGACGAGGAGACGAGAACAATATTTGGAGTAAAGTTAAAGCAAGGGCGAAATATAACAAAAAATTGGCACGAACAGATCCAAAATGTCGTTACCGCTAACAAAATCCTTCCCGATTCGGCTCAAAGAGATCTTATTGTTGCACTAATCACTCTTAAGTTCACACAGTCAAACTCTATCTGCTTTGCTTACGATGGCCAGGTTATCGGTAACGGTGCTGGCCAACAATCACGAATACATTGTACGAGATTAGCAGGGAGTAAAGCTGATATCTGGTATTTAAGGCAACATCCCAACACCCTCAATTTGGATTTTGGTGAAAGGCTTGGCCGACCAGAAAAAGATAATGCTATAGACGGCTTCCTACGAGACGATTTATCCCCAGAGGAAGATTTAATTTGGAAGCAGTCATTCAATAATGCGCCAACAAGGCTGTCGCCCGACGCAAAGCGTAAATGGTTAGATACTATTTCTGGCGTTGCAATGGCTTCTGACGCATTTATCCCATTTCGAGATAATATTGATCGAGCATATATGAGCGGTGTCCAGTTTGTTGTTCAGCCTGGTGGTTCAGTAAGAGATGAAGATGTAGTTAAAGCTTGTGACAACTACGGTATGACCATGTCTCTTTCAGGTACTCGATTATTTCATCATTGATATATCAAGTGGATATGCTCGAAAATAATGTAATTTTCCAAGGTGACGCCCAATGGCTTGGGGAAGATATTGATTATATTGCCGCTTGGGATTTTCAACAGGAATTACACGCAAAGCGTAGTAAACAGCTAATCAAAGACACTTTAATTTTTTTGACCCACTCTCCAATTTACACAACGGGCAGGAGGGTTAATCATGACCATATTTTAGCTGAACTAGGTGCTCCATTGATTGAGACAGATCGCGGTGGTCTTATTACCTACCATGGTCCAGGTCAATTAACGGGGTATCCGATTATTGATTTAAAACGATTAAATTTAGGACCTAGGCGTTACGTATACGTTTTAGAGACTACTTTGATAAATACGCTAATTGATTATGGCATTGAAGCTTTTCGGCATGAGAAATTAACAGGCGTTTGGACTACCAAAGGGAAAATAGCTGCAATTGGAATCAAAATTGCAAACGGAATCACGACTCATGGTTTCGCTTTGAATATAACTACGAGCCTAGATGCGTATGCCCCCATTATCGCTTGTGGCATAGAGAACGGCAGAACTACATCCATGAATGAATTCACTGCTACTCCAAGTATCATTGATGTCGCTCATAATTTTGCTTTGAAGTTAGGTGAAGAATTAGCAATTGAATGGACATGGAGTTAATTTCTTTTATTGACTGCTTAGGTTTCGGTTCGTAGAATCGGTCCCCAGTGGGAAGGGATAAAATGATCTCAGTACGTCAGTTATTAGAATTGCAGGCAATCGATATGCAAATCGATACCCATACGAATCGACTGCAAGATATAAGTGTTTTGTTGGGTGACGACAGGATAATACGAGCGTTAAAGCAAAGAATCCTAGAACTTCAAGAAAAAATTTCTCAAAAAAAATCAGAACAAATTGATATTGATGCAGTCGTTGATGGAGTATCCCTGAAAGTTACTCAAACTGAGAAAAAGCTATACAGTGGTACGGTAGTTAATTCGAGGGAATTACAAGACTTACAGGCAGAAATTACGATGCTTAAGGGGCATCAGAACGATGCAGAAAATTCACTTTTAGTGATACTTGAAGAAATTGATAGCCTTCAAAATTCAAATGATACGTACGGGAAGAAATTAAAATTTATAGAAACAGAATGGAATGAAAAACAGACAGCACTTTTGTCTGAAAAAGCAACCATCGAAGATGATGTTTCGAAAGAACAATCTTTACGTAACTCTGTTTCCACCGCTATTCCAAGCATCGAGATTAATTTATATGAGCAGGTTCGGCGGCTACGCCCAGACACTCCAGTAGCAAAAATGGAAAACGGCTTATGCAATTTTTGCAAAGTAGGGTTACCAATGAAATTACAGCAAGAGGTACGGGCATCATTACTGATACAAAAATGCCCCAATTGCGGAAGAATATTGGTTAGTTGATCTATTATGCGTTCATTAGGCTATTTCAATTTAGACTCCACTCACAGCAAGGCAGTCCATGCTAATTCGTCTGAAGACCTGAAGCGTTCCTATCTTTCCTATTGCCACTCTAATCAGCATTCAGATTATGGGGTATATATTGACTCAGGTAGTGGAGGTTCCAACTCAGCATGGTCTCGCATGATTGAGTTTATTCATGAAAGTCGAGCTGGGTATTTAATAGTAATTCCTGGTTCGAGCCACTTAGGGAAAACTTTAGAAGAGCAGGTAGGAAAAATACTGGAGTTGGATGCGATTTCATGTGAGGTTATCTGTGCCGATAATGAATTTCCTGATCCTTTACAAAATGCTCTGCGTGGATCCAATGCTGCAGCATTAAGGCGTGAAAAAATTAAAGAAGGGATGAAGGCCAAGGCTGCTAAAGGTTTGGGCTTAGGTAAACCTCCCTACGGCTACCGAATTGGTGCGGATGGTTCTTTTCGGTTAGTTCCAGAACAGGCAAAAGTAATAGAATTAATATTTAAAAAATACCTTTCTTCCCCAGATGGGGGAGTTCGAACCATTGCGTCTGCACTGAATGACGAAGGAATTCGTACTAGGACCGGAAATAGATGGAGCATGGTGACCATAAGGGATATCTTGCGAAACACAGCTTACATCGGTACATACCGCAGGTTTGGACTAAGAATCCCCGGCAGCTATCAACCGATAGTAACACCTGAAGAATTCCGTAATGTTCAGGATAAGATGCAGAGATTAAGTCATGGTAGAGGAAATTCAAAAGCGCCCCCTTATCTTTTGTCTGGGATTGTTTTTTGCGCTCATTGTGAGCAACGAATGATGGGAGTTACGAGAAAGCAAAACTGGAGACGTAAAGACGGCGAACGATCAGTTCGAGAATATCGCTACTATCAATGTCAGTCTCGTATTAATCGTAATCAATGCGATTACCGGACGGTAAAGGCAGACTTTTTAGAGGAGCAAGCTATCTTAATACTACATGAGAAACTACTGAGTGGAGATGAAGGGATTGCGGACGAGTCAGGCACATGGGTTGCTGATCAAAAAGCTCGTTCCCACACTCAGTTAAAAGCATTAGATAAACGCTTAATTGAAGGGGTACAGCGTGCAGCTAGTGGAAGCTTAACTTTGTCGCAGCTTCGTAACGGGATGCTGCAATTAAGTAATGCAAAAAAAGTAATCAATGACCGAATAAACTCCACATCACATGAAAATTCTAGGGATACAATCATGAAGTCAAATGGTCAAAAATTCCTTAATGAATGGGGATCCCTTAATGATCAACAGAAGAGGGAATTGATCAAACTACTCGTGAATAAGGTCAAAGTTCTAGATGGCCTTCCAGAATTAGTACTTGCATAAGAGTGTAAAATGTCGATGCTAAGGATGCTGGGTGATCGCTGCGTTTATTGCGTAGAGGAAAGTCCGGACTCCATAGGGCAGGGAGCTGGGTAATACCCAGGCGTTGCAAGGCGACGGAAAGTGCCACAGAAACTAATCCGCCGATGGACTTCGTGTCACAGGTAAGGTTGAAACGGTGCGGTAAGAGCGCACCAGGTCTTAGCGTGAGTTGAGATGCTGGAAAACCCCTCCTGGAGCAAGGCCAAATAGGGGAACAATTCAAAAGAATATCGGATGCCCTCCGAGTTCCCGGGTAGGCCGCATGACCTTATTGGTAACAATAAGGCAAGATAGATGATCATCTTCCAATAGGAAACAGAATCCGGCTTATAGGCAACCTTAGCAACAGTGGTGGCACCGAGAATCGGTGCCACCACTGTTTATAAAAAGGAAATTTCTATCAATATGCTTATAGCTATTGATTCCTCTTGAAATTATGGATAATGCGCTTATTGTGTAGCATGTAAATATAATCACATTCCGGAAGTAATGCTCAAGCAATACGTATTTTCGAGAGGACATATTGAATGCAAAAAAATAATATTAAAGCTCATGTTCAAGAACTCATTTCTAAGCATTCACCAAAAGCGGTAGATTTGGCTCGTGACATCCTTGAGCATCCGGAAACAGGGTTTCGTGAATTTCGGACTGCTGGACTCGTTCATCAGTTTTTCGATTCACTGGGCCTTTCACATCAAGACGGACTTGCTATTACAGGAACGCGAGCAGATTTAGTAGGTGCTAAGAAAGGTCCTACAGTAGCAATTATGGGAGAGTTGGATTCGTTAATAGTTCCAGGCCATCCATTTGCAGATCCTAATACAGAATTTGCACATGCTTGCGGGCACCACACTCAAATTGGCTCAATGCTTGCTGCAGCCGCAGCTCTTGCTGACCCTGATATTCGTGAATGTTTGAATGGCAACATTGCATTCATAGCAGTTCCTGCTGAAGAGTATATCGAACTTGAATACCGCCAATCTCTTGTCAAAGAAGGGAAGCTAGAGTTCATGGGGGGGAAAGCAGAGCTCATTAAATTGGGAGTTTTTGATGACATTGATATGGCAATGCTAACGCATTCAAGTACCAATACCGCTGAAGGTAAGATTGCCTATGGATCTATTAATAACGGAGCTATAGCTAAAGAAGCAAGATTTTTAGGCGTACAATCTCATGCAGGTAGCGCTCCGCACAAGGGAGTCAATGCTCTTCAGGCAGCGCAAGTAGCCTTCGCGGCGATCAATGCTAACCGGGAAACCTTCCAAGATTCGGACAGTATCCGAGTCCATCCAATTATTACGCATGGTGGGGATGTGGTGAATGCAGTGCCATCTAATGTTCGTTTAGAGATGTTTGTTCGCGGAAGGACCCTAGAGGCCATTGCAGACGCAGATATTAAAGTTGAACGGGCACTAAAGGCTGGAGCATTGGCAGTTGGTGCGAAAGTCGAGCTAAACACTTTTGCCGCATACTTGCCAATGTCAGTGAATGAAGACTTTTTTGAAATTTTTCGCCAGAATGCTGAAATAGTGGTTGGCTCAGATAATGTGAAGAAAGGATCACCTCGAGGTAGCTCTACGGATATGGGTGATCTGACGCATTTACTTCCTACTATCCAACCATATGCAACAGGATGTACTGGAACTGTTCATGGAGCAGATTTCATTGTCCAAGACTACCAAACTGCTGTTGTTGATCCTGCATGTTCAATGGCACTAACGGTTCTTGACCTACTGACAGAAGAAGCTAAAGGCTCTCAGCTTGTTAGGAATTTCCATCCTATACTCACTAAAAATGCGTACTTGGAACTTCAAAGAGGTTTTAACCGACATACCATTTTTGATGGTGCTATTTAGGAAGATTGTTATTTCTATTTAAGAACCACTTTATAGCTATTCCAGCAGCAATTAGTGCGACACATGCAGGAAGAACTTTCGAAGGAGCTAAGCCAAATAGCAAAATGGTTTCATTTGACCATCGACTCGCTCCTGTTATGCAGCATGAGACAAACGATACAGAAGCATACGCTATAAGCACAATTACTGTAAGGATGATCAATAATTGGGTAATTTTAGCTAAAGTTACTCGCACGCAAACACTATTGAATAAATCTTATATAGTTCAAAACTTAGATATCTCCAACTGCACACGCCATTGAATCTATGCCATTTGGTTCGGTAGCCAAAGTGCTATCTGAGGGAAAGCAATGATGATACCTATGGCTGTAATGTCCATTATCACATATGGAATTTGTGCTTTATAGATATCCCCCATACTTATATGTTTTGGAAGAACCCCTTTGACAACAAAAAGTGCAAACCCAAATGGTGGAGTTTCAGCCCCTACGGCCATGTTCATAAGGAACATTATCCAAAACCAAATAGGGTCCCAGCCAAATGCTTCAACTATAGGAGCAAAGACTGGAATTGCTATGAGCATGATGGGTAATTGGCTCATAAATAGTCCTAGAACCACTATTACAAGCTGCATTATTATCAGAATTGCAATAGGGTGCATGTTTAATCCGACTACCCATTCAAGTAAAGAGGCTGCTGCGCCTGTTTGAGCAATGAATTGCCCGAAAGAAATTGCACCGGCAATGATTAAGAAGAACATACCGAAGACTCGAGCAACTGAGAATAAGGCGTTCTTCATAGTTGTCATGGTTAGTCTGCCGTATAAAGCAGTCACAAACATTGCACCTAAAGCTCCGGTTACAGCTGCCTCACTCGGGGTGGTTATGCCCAGTAAGATAAAACCCATCACCATAAAAATAATGATCCCTAGAGGAGTTATTTTCAAAGTCATGAGTAATTTTGTAGTTAGAGGAATAGTTTCGGAGGGGTATGTAGGCGCAAGGCTAGGATTGAGTGCTACTCGGATACTGACATAGATTACGTACATCGTGACCATCATGAGACCAGGGAAAAGGCCTGCTAAAAGTAACGCTCCAATATTAACTTCAGCTAAGCTACCCAATAAGACTGCTAGGGCACTAGGCGGGATAATTGCAGCTAGCAAGCCAGATGAAACGATTGTTCCTAAGCTTAAATTTCGATGGTAACCTTGCTTCTCCATTTCAGGATATAAAGTAGATGCAATTAAAGCTGTGTCTGCTGTTCCTGCTCCACTTAACATTGCAAGTCCTGTACCTGAAAATAGCGATACAAACAGTAAGCGTGCGCGAACTTTTCCAATCCACACATTAGTTACATCCATAACCAATTGAATGATCTTTGCATGAAAAAGAACGGCACCGAGCAAAAAGAACATGGGTACAGCTAGTAACGAAAAAGTACTTGTTCCCGAGAATACACTACCTGGGATAACTGCTAATCCTTGAATCCCTCCGGCGATCCATATAAGACCGATGATATTCATGACCATGAAAGTCATCGCTATTACCATGCCGGTGGCCATAATACTTACCAAGGCAAGGAATATTAATGTTAGTAGCAGCCACCACTCCATGATTATCTCCGTTCTAATGCTTAAGCTTTTGGGAATGCGCTTAGGCTAGGGTCTTTAATTCTGCGCTAAATCACATTCCTTGATTGTCTTTTACTTCTGGTTCGTAACCGAATCCCATTCGAATAAACTGAATCGTAAGTAAGAAAAACCCAAATGGCATTATCCACCAGACCAAGTACTGGGGAATGGTATACCCCTCCCAGAGACTTAGGCCCCACTGGTAGCCTTGATATGTGGACAGCCCAGTTCTCCATGTCAGGATTGCACATACTATGGCAGAGCTAAAAGACGTAATTTTATTCATAACTTTAACGTACCGAACTGGCAAATTTTCGGTTACCACTGACATTCTGGTGTGCCCATCTTCTTTGAGGATTTTCGTGGCACTTAGAAACGTTATAAAGGCTAATGCGTATCCTGACGTTTGTAAGACCCAAAATGTTGGTGCATTGAATACTCTTCGCATTAATACTTCATACCCGACAATTAGAGCCACAAATAAAATTAGAAAAGCAGCGATGTAAAAGGAGTAATCTACGATAAAATCGAATCCTTGGTTTAATCGTTTCGTAACAATGACTAATTTTTTACTCATAGTTCTCGCCCTAATACTTTCGTATGGTTATCACCCACGGTTTGAATTTTCTGAAGTACTTGCTTCTAGCTACGGGAATAACTCTATTACGAAATTCAACATGTTTATATAAGTTATTGAAGTAAATGTAAATTATTTGCGATTTATGAATAGCCTTCGTCTTTATCCTATGGAATTGACAAAAAAAACATAACTGGTAGTTTAGGCAAAATTAGAATGCATTTTTGAAAATGCGAGGCTTATGCTAAATGGGAATTTTTGCTCCTGACCGTATAGTTGATGCTGATGGTCATATATTTGAAGACTTTGCCGCAATAATGAACAAAGTACCATCTTCATGGGGGAATACGCAGTCAAGGAAAACCCCGTTTCCTGAATTGGATCACATTCACCATCATTTGCATGTGAGCCCTCCGGGTTCATTTATAGATCCTGGTGGTGCTAAAGGATGGGGCGGTTTTCTCAGTGAGGTAGGCGTCCAACGTTCAGTTCTCTACCCGACTAGAGGATTAGCATTTGGCCGGATAATGGACTTGGATTGGGCCAATGGTATAGCTAAAGCATATAACGATTGGATGCACGAAGCTTATTTATCACAGGATAGTCGACTGCATGCAGTCGGTTTAATTCCAATGCAAGACCCTGAAAGCGCAGTAATGGAGCTACGAAGGATAGTAACTGAGCTTGGGTTCAGCGGAGGGATGCTTCCTTCTACCGGACTGAAAACTCACCTGGGAGACAAGGAATATTGGCCCATCTACGAAGAAGCCAATCGTTTGGGGTGCGCACTTTCTTTACACGGGGGAGCGCATAGTGGCTTAGGCCTGGATACTTTGAATATCTTTGCTGGGGTCCACGCATTGGGACACCCCAGTGGTATAACGATAGGGTTTGTTTCTCTTTTATTTAATGGGATTTTCGATCGATTTCCCAATGTCAAATTTGGCTTCCTTGAAGGTGGTGTCGGCTGGCTGTTAATGGCTAGAGAACGATGCAGTAGTTCATATAGAGCTTTTACCGCAATGGACCCAATGAAAAGATATTTTGAACTGAAGGAAAACGAGCAAGTTGAAGATTACATAATGCGTCAAATTGACGAGGATCGTATTTTCGTTGGAATTGAAGGTGATGAACCTGATTTGCCGTATGCAGTGAAAGTCTTTGGGAATAAGCCTTTTATGTTCTCGACGGATTTTCCTCATGAAGTAAACGCTGAGCTTTGCAAGCATGAAATTATTGAAGTATGTGAGAATGAAGAACTCACTGACGAAGATAAGGCAGCAATAATGTACTTAAACGCGGAAAGATTCTATAGCTTTTCGTAATTCGCATATTGAAAAATTTTAGAAAGAGGTGTGTGGTATGAGTAAAATGTTAGTTTTAGTAATGTCAGTGATAGCGATGGGTATGCTATTGGTTGGCTGCGGCAGTGACGACCCAACCCCAACCCCTGCTCCTGTCTCTGCGGCACCTACCGCAACGCCTGTTCCTACAGGACCAGGCTCATCGGCAAGCAACCCCCTGAAGATAAAAGTTGTGAGGCCATGGTCAACTGCGTCAGCAAGTATTAAGAATTTCTATCTGCCTTTGATTGACAATATCAATAAAGTAACCGAAGGAAGATTAGAGCTTACTGACTTTGGAGGGTCCGAAGTCGCACCTGCATTTGAGCAAATGCGACCTCTCTTGGATAATCAATTCCAGGCCTTGTACACCCATGCTTCTTATATTCAAGAATTTACAGCTATTGGAACTGCCGGCGATTTTGTTAAAGGTGATTGGGATGCACGTGAAGAATGTGGTCTTATTTCGTCAGTACAAGATGCATTTAAAGATAGGCTTATGGGCGCACATTGGATGGGACCAAACATCGGAGCTGGTTACAAGATTTACCTTAACGATGAAATCACAGAACCTAGTTTGAAGGGATTGAAAATAAGGGACTCCGGGCTATATGGGCCATTTATTAAGAAATTGGGTGGTATCCCAACACGTATTCCTTTCCCTGAGATCTATACTGCACTTGAAAAAGGAATTATAGATGGAGCCGCTTATGCTTCAACTGGAGCACATCGAGGGAGTTGGTATAACGTAGTCAACTATTGGGTTGACGATGAATTGGGCGAAGGTGGCGGGACTGGATTGTTCTTTAATAAGGATACATGGGCAGCTATTCCTGCTGATTTGAAGCCTGTCATCGCTGCAGAATACGAAAGAATGTCCAAAGCCAATTTGGACCAAGCTCGAATAGACTCCGCTGCAACTGATGTGAATATGCGAGGCGAAGGAACAATAGGTATTGAATTTGATGCTGCTGGGATGAAAACCTGGCAAGACACATGGTATAACGAAGGTAAGAAAGCCTTTATTGATAAGGATGCCACACATGGTCCTGCCGTCGGCGCGGCTATGGATTGTTTAAAAAAGAAAGCATCTAGCTAAACTCAGAATCAATGGGAGAGCCTTAATTCATAGGCTCTCCCATTTCTTTAGCCTCAATTCAGAAGTGATCTGCGAGCGGCAGATCACATTCTATTTTTAGAGTGCTGCGAGTATTCACACGTGAATTAATACATTTTAATTTCCCTAAATGAGAGAAACTTAAAATTGCCGGAGGCATTGGCATGGTAAGCGATAATGTATTTGATGTTATTGTCATAGGAGGAGGATCTGCTGGATGCGTGCTAGCTGCCCGCCTGTCAGAAGATCCTGAATGCAGAGTTCTACTCCTGGAGGCAGGGCCTGACCCACAGCCTCTTCCAGATATGATTGCAGACGGAACAAAGGGTAATAGTGCGATACTCGAGACTGACTATACAATTATGTACCCAACGAAAAGGGACTTTGATGGCAGCATTTACTATCCCTTGGCCGGTCGAATTATGGGAGGTGGCTCGTCTGTTAATATGATGGGCTACGTCAGGCCAACTCAATATGACCTTGATACTTGGGAGTCACTGGGTAATCTTGGATGGTCGTACGAGAATTGCCTACCATATCTAATAGGCATGGAAACCGACGAAAACTTTGGGCATACTCCAAGCCACGGTAATAGCGGGCCGATCAATGTTACAAGAAGATTTTCTGTTGACGCCCCACGATCAGGAATGATTGAGGCTGTAGTGGACCGTGCTATTGAAATAGGATTACCGCTGACAGCGGACACAAACATCCCTAATCCACCTGAAGGTATTGGCGCGAGTATATCGAATGTTAAGGATGGTTTAAGGCAGTCAATGGCTGTAGCTTACCTAGACCCCGCTCGGTCTAGAAAAAACCTTACAATTATACCTGATGCCTTAGTCTATAACCTTAAAGTAGCAGGACACCGTATAGAAGAAGTTTCCTACATGCGCGAAGGTAGATTACTCCATGCTTTTGGGGATCAATTTGTACTAACTGCTGGTGTTTATCATAGTCCCCAGATACTACAACTCTCTGGTGTTGGGCCTTCACAGGAACTCGAAAGATTTGGAATTAACCCGTTAATTGATTTACCTGGGGTAGGGAAGAATTACCAAGATCATGCAAATGTGACAATGACATTTGAGGGACCTTCAGCAGATTTCCAGCCAGAGTGGATTATCCCTGGATTTAATCTTCGATACAAAAGCGATTCTTCGTTACCAAATGCGGATTTTCATATTTATATGCGAGCACCTATTTTGGTAGAAGGCTTAAAACCAATGATGCCAGTGGTTTTGAACCTGATTGAAAATCGCAATCGAGGAAGCATTACTCTCGCTAGTACAAACCCTAATGATCTTCCTGTTATTAACGATGCGATGCTGACCCATCCAAGCGACTTATCAGCGATGTTAAACGCTATGAAATTTATTGAAAATTTCATTCTGCATGACACACTTTCAGAATATTATGGACGCCTGATTTTACCGAACCCGACAGAGGATTGGTCAGAATTTGCGCTTTCAACATACGATTCATACCACCATGGAGTAGGTACTTGTATGATGGGCCCGTCATCTAATGATATGGCAGTTGTGGATCCGGCTCTTAAAGTTTATGGGCTTGATAATTTATTTGTAGGTGATGCATCTATTATGCCTACAGTTACACATGCCAATACAAACGTGGCAGTGATTATGATTGCTGAGCGGCTTGCGACATTCTTGCGGAAGTGATCGTTAGCGGATAGATTTCTGTTATCTAAATATTTGTATAGGAATCAGCTATTTTCATCACTGGAATAATTGTAATTTGTGCCATTGTTCCAGTGCCCACTTCCACCTTGGCTGCCCCATATAGCCGTTTTAGCTTCTACGCCTGCCCATTCTTCGCGTTCGACTCCAGCTCCTGAAAGCATAGCCTCAACATCAGGAATGCCTGGTTTGTAATTTTTAAAAGGACCACCAACTTCCTCGTACCCAGGGTAAAGGTAGTTCTCACAAGGCAGTACAATAACTTCATTCTCATCAGGATTCCGATGGACATTAAGAGGCTCTCCCCCTGCCTCCACCACGTCCATTTGCTCTTGAAGCATTCTTCGGAACATAATAATTCCGACGTCTGTCATTCCTAATCTTTCCGTAGTACGGTCCATTATTGGGCCTTGGATGACCCAAGCTACAGCATCTTGCGCAGGGACATAATCTCGAACAAGTCGTCCATGCTCGTCGTGCAACGATCGTTCCTCGAAAGGTACATTTTCCATCGGAGTTTCCCCAGTGTCATACTGCCTGTAATTTGTAACAATATGAAGAGTATGAGTGTCATCCACAGGGACTCTGAATTCGAGCCCATGACCAACTCGAAGAATATTTGGGAAAAGAATGGGATGGCCAATACGCCAATGCTCATCTTCTTCTGTTTCATTACCAACTAAGCGTCGTTTTATTACGCCATAATCGGTTATTTCGAAGCCGATTTTTTTATGATCAGCTCCTCTGGCAGCGACGTTCGCAAAGAAAGCATCCCGCTCCTCTGGTGGCTTAAGTCGAGCGATGCTCCAACCGCCCCAATAACGATGCAGCCATTGAAAATGCAGTGGATCTAAAGAATTCTCCTGGCATTGAAGCCAATTGCACGGTAATAGTACTGACCACGCATCTTTATAGCCCTCCCAAGCAAGAACGTCCCATCGCGGTAGTAAAGGAGCAGGCTGGGGCCCCATGTATATAAAGATCAATCCACCCAATTCTTCTATGGGATAAGATTTAATACGGACTTTTTCTTTGAATTTAGAGCCTTCAGGTTCCGAAGGCTGGTCTACACATGCCCCAGTCTCGTTAAAAACCCAGCCGTGGTAGGCGCATCTGATTCCATTTTCCTCAGGAATACCATAAGCGAGGCTCGCTTTCCGATGAGCACAGGACGGCTCTATGCATCCAAGTGTTCCTTTGGCATCGCGGTAAATGACCAAATCTTCTCCCAGCAGTCGTATTTCTTTAGTGGGGTTTTCTGCATTTAGTTGGATGCTTCCCGCAACAGGATGCCAATACCGCCGCATAAGCTCTCCCATAGGAGTTCCAGGACCTACTTGAGTCAATTTTTCATTTTGCTCGAGAGTCAACATTACTTCACCTCAGAAAACGACTTGAACTAAGAATAGCTAGAGTTGATCACCATCATTCTTTTGACGGGCTTATATTACTACATTGGGTATGGTTACGAAAAATCTAGCTAATCTGTTAAATTCATACGAATTACAACTTAAAATCTAGGCTCGAAATCATATACACTGCTATGGAGTGAAATTCTGATTAAGAAAATTTCACCTAGAAGCTTTATTATTATTACTTAGGTGAAATTATGGCTTTAAATGAAGACACTGTTCGACAGTTGATACTTGATTTATTTAAGGACCAATTGACCAACGATGAAATTGAAAGACTGATTCCTCTAGTGAATCGTCAATTTGATGTTAGCGAACGTCTAGCAGAACTTGATTTAGGAGGATTAGATCCTCGAAGCACACAATATATTACAGACAGAAGACTTAGCCCTTGAAAGATTTACTTTATAAATCAATTACAGAGATCGCACCTTTGATAAAGGCACGTAAAGTTTCACCTGTTGAATTAACGATTGCCTCGCTAGAGCAAATTAGAAATACCGACTCGAAATTGAATGCGTTTCCTGTAGTAAAAGAAGAAGAAGCCCTTGCCACAGCCCGGTACGCAGAAGCAGAAATTAGTTCAGGGAATTACCTAGGGCCACTGCACGGTATACCTGTTGGTCTGAAAGATAATATTGCAGTTCAGAACTGGGTAACAACATGCGGTTCTCCTATTTTAAGAGATCATGTTACTGACTACGATGCTGCTGTGGTAGAGCGATTGAGGGCTGCGGGCGCAATTATTATTGGTAAGAATAATATGCATGAATGGGCATTGGCAGGTAGTTGTACCTACAGTGTTTTTGGTACGATCCACAACCCATGGAATATTAATCATACCTCTGGAGGTTCTAGCGGAGGTTCTGCAGCTGCTGTTAGTGCAGGGCAAGTATTTCTCTCAGTAGGAACTGATGCTCGTGCTTCAATACGCAACCCAGCTTCATATTGCGGCATCGTAGGACATAAGCCTAGTACTGGACTAATAAGTCGCTATGGGGAGTTACCACCCACTTCATCGTGGTACATGGTTATTGGCCCACTCGCTCGCACTGTTTCTGATGCAGCTCTCGCAATGGATGCTCTGGCAGGGTACGACTCTCGTGACCCAAATTCATTGAGCTTGTATCAAAAGAAATACTTTGATTCATTGAATCAAGGTCTCGACGGATTGCGGATTGGGCTAGTCACGAATTATTTTTTTGATGATACGACGGATGAAGTTGAGAAAGCTGTATTGAAAGCTTCAGAAGCATTTACGCAGATGGGGGCTTCCTTGAAGGAAGTTCAGATTCCTAGTATCCGGCATATGCAATTGATTGAGCCTAGCTTCGAAAGCGAAAATAAGAGCTGGCTCTTGGATTACGCTTTAACCAGGGGCGAAGATTTTCTCCACCAAGATATTCGTTTTCGGATACTAGCTGGCGCTTTCGCACGGACAATAGACCATGAGCGGGCTTCAAGATTACTTAGTCAAATAAGATGGGAAGTCAATAATATATTTGAAGATGTAGATATTTTATTGACACCTACTAATTCAACACCTGCATACGCCCTAACTGAGCCCAACGTGCAGTTAAAAAATGACTTAGTAGATGTTGTGTCTGCTAACGGTCAAAGTCGAGTAACAACTCGATTGACAGTACCTTTTAACGCTCTTGGTTTACCAGCAATATCTATTCCCTGTGGCTTTGCATCTAATGGCATGCCGATAGGTATGCAGTTAATTGGACGACATTCAGAAGATGAAACGATACTCAATGCAGCTGCTAATTTTGAATCTAGAGTTGGCCCCGGTTATTTGATCCCTCAAATGATTTCTTGATAATTACCTTGTTTGATTACGCGTAAGTACTCTACCGCTACCTGGTACTGCTGTGACTTCACCTTCCCGAAAAATTACCTCTCCTCGGCGAATGGTTAAAATTGGCCAGCCTTTTAGTTTTTGATTATCGAACGCCGAAGTAAAACGACTGTGAGTTGATTTTTCATCTACGGTTTGCTCTTTTTGGAGGTCAACCAATACTAAATCAGCATCCGCACCTATAGAAACATTTCCTTTTTGAGGGTAATAGCCAAAAAGCTTGGCAGGATTAAGTGAAGTAACTTCTGCTATCTTCTCTAATGAAATACGCCCTTTTAAATAGCCTTCTGTTAAGAGGACAGGTAATATCGTGGCCATCCCTGCAAAGCCCGGACGCTCTTCCCAAAGCTCGTCTCCACTCTTTTCGATTGGCACGTGATCAGATCCGACAGTCGAAATTTGCCCATTGGCTAACCCTGCCCAAAGCTGGTCTTGATTCCATGTGTCTCGAAGAGGAGGGCTTACCTTTCCAATTCCCGCTCTATGGCCTTCAAAGACGGGATGATCAGCTGTAAGCGCAAGATAATGAGGACACGTTTCCAAAACTATGTTGCCACCCCGCCGATTTGCTATACCTGCTGCCTCGATAGCCGCACCTATAGTTACGTGAGGTATATAGAGAGGGCAATCTAGTAATTCGGCCATCCAAATTGCTCGAAGGACATCTTGCTCTTCAACAAAGTGAGGCCGCGATTCTGAGTATGCAAGCAAATCGGTTCTCCCGCTATGTTTCATCTCATCAGTAAACATTTCTACTAATGCGTGGTCTTCAGCGTGCACCATGCAATAGTTGTAAGGTCCTAGGTTGCGTATACGCTCCATTCCTGCGTATAGGACTCCATCATCCGCAGTCATGATTCCTATTGGGTTACCTTCGGAATAACCACCCATATAAAATTTAAAAGTAACGATGTCAAACTTACTAGAGAAATTCTCAATATCTTTTGCTTGGCCTAAACCACTGACTATGAAATGGAAGGCGGTGTCAACTATTGTTTTTTCGTGGCATAGGGCAATACGCTCAGTGACTACAGAATATTCAGGATCTCCGCTTCGAAGGTACTGCAGGAATGATGTAACCCCTCCAGCTGCAGCACTTTGAGTTTCGCTAACGATGTTTTCTGCATAAGGAGTTCTTCCTCCAAGGTGCACATGAGGATCGAATACGCCAGGGAAAAGAAGCATACCCTTGCAG
>CEQN01076689.1_pt1 | contig 17066 bp, 16 predicted proteins | sample 427011 | NCBI WGS metagenome assembly CEQN01 (sample SAMEA2621277, study PRJEB7988) | marine metagenome | biome: marine biome (ENVO:00000447); feature: deep chlorophyll maximum layer (ENVO:xxxxxxxx); material: "saline water (ENVO:00002010), including plankton (ENVO:xxxxxxxx)" | depth 120 m
ATGACTGGATATGTCATTTTTTTAGAACGAATATCATCACCTACTGGTTTTCCTGTAATTGTAGGATCACCCCAAATGCCAAGTACATCATCAATCATCTGAAAACTTATTCCGATATGAAGCCCTGCACGATGTAAGGAATCTATTGTTGGAGAATTCGCATCTGCAATAACGGCACCAATAGACAAAGGCGCAGCGAACATAGCCGCAGTTTTTCCCAAGGCCATTTGTATATATTCATCAATAGAGACATCATCTCTAGTTTCAAAAGTAATATCCAGATATTGACCTCTCACAAGTGAAATACAAGCTTCATCTAAACGTTTAGTAGCTTCTAAAATATTTTGTATTGAAATGCCATGTCGGTCCAAACGCAAAAGTGCATTACGACCCAAAATAAACATTCCGTCACCAGTATTAATAGCTTGAGCTTGATCTACAACTGTCCACAATGTAGGTCGATTACGTCTCGAATCACTCTGATCTTCAATATCATCGTGCAATAACGAAAAATTATGTATTAACTCAATAGCTGCTGCCGCTGGTAAAGCTTTTTCAATATCGCCTCCAGACAGTTTAGTTGCTAACAACAAACCTGTAGATCGAATCATCTTTCCCGGTGAAGATTCAATTGGTAAACCCTTATCATCTTCCCAACCAAGGTGATATCGCATCCATGAAAAAAGACCTTCTGAAGAATATCCGATGATCGATTTCATTTCCTCAGTAATAAGTGATTTATAGTATTCCGTATCGTCTATAAAACTATTCATTCTTTGAACGTATCTTTTGGTCTATAAGATCTAATTTTTGCAAGCGTCGCTCATGCCGACCACCTTCAAAATTTGCATTTCGGAAAGCCATTACAATTTCAAGAGCAGCACCTCGCCCTATAGCCCATGCACCCATAGCCAAAACATTACAATTAGTATGCTCTCGAGCTCTCCGTGCAGAAAAAGTATCATGGCATAGTCCGCAGCGAACACCTTCAATTTTATTAGCAACTATTGAAGGTCCAACACCATTCGAACAAATTAAAATTCCAAAATCATGTTCACCCCGTGCTACTGCAATAGCAAGAGGTTCAGCAATATCAGGGTAATCACAAGATTCAAGTGAATCCGTTCCGTAATCAATCACTTGATCATCAATTTCTCGAAGTTCATTAATCAAAATTTGTTTTAATTCAAAACCTGCGTGATCCGAACCTATTGCAATATTCAATTTACCCTCCCTCTTTAATTCATTTTACTAAAGAGACAACAAAAGCTAATAATATCATTCAATTTGCAAATCACTTAAATCAATGGGACCTTGTCGTAAAATTTTATATGGATACGATGTGAGATCTACTACAGTAGATGGGTCAGATTCATTTAATAATCCACCATCTAACACTACAAGCTTTTTACCAAACATTTTTTCAACCTCATCAGCGTTTCTGGCAGGTTCGGATCCATGGATATTTGCACTAGATACAGCAAGGACACCACCACATAACCTTAGTATTTTTTTGGTTAAGTCATTATCTGGTTGCCTGATACCTATGGTATTGGTCTCAGTAATTACTGGAAAAACAAAACCAGCAGTTTCATGTACTTGTACAACTGCAGTGAATGCTCCTGGCCAATAATTTTGGACATGCGTTAATATTTCAGAGGATATTAGATATTGAGAAATAGAGGAAAGTTCATCAAAAAGCACAGCTATCGGCTGTGCTTCAGGTCGGCCTTTTAAGGTTAATAATTCATTGATAGCAGTATTATCAGTAGGTAAAGAAGCTAAACCGTAGACTGTATCAGTAGGTATTGCACACACACCTCCTGAAGAAATAATTGATGCGATTTGATCGATTTTTGTTTTTGGTAAAATAGTCAAAACAACCTCAAATCATTATTGAATGTAACTGTACATTGACCAAATCAATCTTGCTAGATAATCTCAATTAACAACCACTCCTCTGGAAAAGAACACCATGACGGAAACGGATAATCGTACTAACAGTAATAGCATCACTCAAACTGACAGTACAGATCACAACCAAGCACCTCGAGAGAATAGCCATCAATCAGAGATGGTATTAATACTCGATTACGGCTCACAATTCTCTATGTTGATTACTCGGAGAATTAGAGAACTAAACATCTATTCAGAATTAGTTCCATGGGATGTAGATCCTGTAGAGCTTTCATATGACAACATTAAAGCAATCATTCTCTCTGGGGGGCCAGCATCTGTTTACGACGAATCTGCACCCGATTTACCAGAATGGGTTCTAGAAACAGATACTCCCATACTTGGTATATGTTACGGCATGCAAATCCTTGCACAAAAACTTGGAGGTACAGTTAGCTCTGCTGATAATCGAGAATATGGTCATGCACTAATTGATACAAATAGTGGAGATCAAAAACTATTCAAAAATCTTCCAAATTCTCTCTCTGTATGGATGTCACATGGAGATCAGATCACTGAATTACCTCCTGATTTCAAAGTAATTGCTAAATCACAAAATGCACCTATCGCAGCAATTTCTGATTCCAAAGATCGTTATGGCATTCAATTCCACCCAGAGGTAGCGCATACCCCACAAGGAACAGATATTCTTAGAAATTTTCTTTTCGATATAGCTGAATGCTCTGGCAATTGGACCGCCTCATCATTTGTTGAAGACACAATTACAGAAATTAGAAATACGGTGGGAAATCAAAAAGTGATATGTGCTCTTTCAGGTGGCGTTGATTCTGCAGTTGCAGCAACATTAGTCCATAAGGCTATCGGAGATCAACTTACATGTATTTTCGTTGATAATGCCTTATTAAGACATGGTGAACCTGAACGAGTTGTTTCCACTTTTAGAGAACACATGGAAATCAATCTTCTACACACTGATGCAAAAAATCAATTTCTAGAAAATTTACAAGAAGTCTCAGATCCAGAGCAAAAAAGAAAAATTATTGGCGAAACATTTATTCGAGTCTTTGAACAAGAATCTTCGAAATTAGGAAATATCGATTTCATAGTTCAGGGAACTACCTACCCTGACGTGGTTGAATCAGCATCATCAGGTAGTGGTTCGACTGTAAAAATAAAAACTCACCATAACGTAGGCGGTCTCCCTGAAGATATGCATTTCCAACTCATTGAACCCTTACGAAACTTGTTTAAAGATGAAGTCCGGAAAGTAGGTGTCGAGCTAGGATTACCGGAAGAGATGGTTTTCAGACAACCTTTTCCAGGGCCAGGACTTGCAATTCGTATAATAGGTGAAGTTACCAAAGAAAAATTAGATATTCTACGAAAAGCTGACTGGATCGTAATGGATGAAATTAAAAATGCTGATATCTACTATGATCTTTGGCAATCGTTTGCTGTCTTGACGGATACCAAAACTGTCGGTGTACAAGGAGATCATCGTACCTACGGATTTTGCATAGCTTTAAGGTGTGTAACTGCAGAAGATGCAATGACAGCCGATTGGGCCAAACTTCCTTACGATTTACTAGGAACAATTTCTAGTCGAATAGTAAATGAGGTACCTGAAGTAAATAGAATTGTGTACGACATCACCTCTAAACCACCAGGGACAATCGAATGGGAATAAATGTATTAATCGTCGGAAGCGGAGGACGTGAACATGCGATTGCATGGAAACTAGCACAGTCCTCTAAGCTAAAGAAATTATGGGCAATACCGGGAAATACAGGAATTGATAATTATGCGGAGACTGTTGATATACAAGAGACAGACATCGATACAATTTGTAAATTTGTTGAGGACAAGGCAATCGATTTAACAATCATTGGTCCTGAAATCCCATTAGCTGCAGGAATTACTGATATGTTGACTTATCAAGGATTCCGTGTGGTTGGACCAACAAAAGCAGCAGCACAATTAGAAACCTCCAAAAGCTTCGCAAAAAAAATCATGCGCGAAAACAACATTCCAACAGCACATTCTGAAACATTCACAGATGCCACCTTAGCAAAAGAATATGTCAATCAACTAGACTCTTTAGTTGTAATTAAAGCTGATGGTTTAGCAGCAGGAAAAGGTGTTACTGTCTGTGACAATTTAGAAGAAGCAGAAACAGCGATCGAAAAAATTCTAATCGAGAAAGCATACGGTGACGCTGGGAAAAAAATATTAGTTGAAGAAAGAATGTTTGGACGCGAAACATCCGCTCATGCATTTACTGATGGTATCAACGTAAAACATATGCCATTTTCATGTGATCATAAACCTGTCTACGACAATAATTTAGGGCCTAATACTGGCGGGATGGGAGTATATTCTCCACCCACATGGCTAACAGAAGAAATTAAAAAAGATATTGAACAAAATATTACTGAACGTGCAATTAAATCTATGGCACAAAATGAAACGCCTTATACTGGAATACTTTATCCAGGGTTGATGCTTACAGAAACAGGACCAAGAGTAGTCGAATTTAATGCACGTTTTGGAGATCCTGAAACTGAAGTGTTACTTCCTAAATTAGAAACTGACTTACTAGAAATTTTTGATGCAATTGGAGATAAACGATTGTCTGAAGTTAAAGTAGAATGGAATGATAATGCAACTGTTGGGGTAATTTTAGCATCTGGTGGATATCCAGATTCTTATGAAATTGGAAAACCTATCCATGGATTAGAGAATATTGATTCAAATGTTCAAATATTTATGTCAGGTGTTATGAGCGACGATAACAATAATCTATATACTGCTGGAGGCCGAGTTTTATGTGTTGTAGCAAGCGGAACTTCTATCGATGAAGCTCGTGAACTTGCTTATTCCAATGTAAATCGAATTTCTTTTGAAGGAATGCATTATCGAACTGATATAGGCTCTGTATTGTAAAGTACCGTTACAAGGAGTAATTAATGATAGAACGTTACAGCGTCCCTGAATTAACAAAAATTTGGTCTGATGAAAATAAATTTCAGACATGGTTACGTGTTGAAATTGCTGTTGTACAAGCATGGGGAAATGCAGGTGTTATACCACAAAATGACGTTCAATTAATTACTAATAATGCGAAAATACATGTTCCCGATATAATGCAATACATCGATGAAACACATCATGATGTTACTGCTTTCCTTAGATCGATTTCTGACTCTCTTGGCTCTGAATCAAGATGGGTACATTATGGATTAACGAGTAATGATGTATGGGATACTGCCACATGCCTTCAATGGATTGAGACTATTGATTTTCTCACATCGCAATCAATCGATCTGAGAAATATGATTATGCAACGTGCTAAGGAGCACAAAAATACTGTATGCATCGGTAGGACTCATGGAATTCATGCTGAACCAACTACATTCGGACTAAAACTACTTGTCTGGGTAGAGGAATTACAACGCCATATTGAACGTTTGACTTTAGCCAGAACACAAATTGCTGTAGGACAAATGTCTGGTCCAGTAGGAACACATGCATCTGTCCCTCCAAGTGTAGAATCTGAAGCCTGTAATCTTCTAGGTCTAAATGTTGCCCCAGTAACTACACAAATAATTCAACGTGATAGACATGCTTTCCTGCTGTCTGTCATAGCAGGAATAGGATCTTCCTTAGAAAAATTTGCTACCGAAATTCGTGGATTACAACGTACTGAAGTTCGGGAAGTAGAAGAGCCTTTCTCTGAAGGATCACAAACTGGATCATCTTCAATGCCGCATAAAAGGAATCCTGAATTATGTGAAAGAGTTTGTGGATTAGCTAGGACATTGCGAGGTTATTCGACTGTGGGGTTAGAAAACGTTAATTTGTGGCATGAGCGTGATATTTCACATTCTGGCGCAGAAAGAATTATTTTTCCAGACAGCAGTGGACTTCTCGCGTATATGTTAAAAATTTTCACCGAAATAATGACAGGGCTTGTAATTTATCCAGAACGAATGAAAAAAAATATTGAACAGACAAAAGGATTGATTTTTTCTGCAAAAACTTTAAATGCCCTGTTATTGTCAGGACTAGCCAGAGAAAATGCCTACAAAATTGTTCAAAGTCATGCAATGGATGCTTGGCATAATGATCTAGATTTTAGAGATTTAATAAAAAGCGATCCTGTAATTAATACTAATTTACCTCCAGGTGAATTAGATAATTTATTTAATATTGAAGACTATCTAACTCATATTGAAGACTCATTCTTAAGAGTTGAAAAACTTGGATATTTATAGTGCCTACTGAACAAACTCCGATGTTGGCTACTGCACTACCCGGTCTCAAACTTCTCCATCAAGGGAAAGTACGTGATATTTATGAACTTCCAGAAAACCATATTCTTTTGGTTGCTACAGATAGAGCATCAGCTTTCGATGTAGTATTACCTACAGGGATTCCGCATAAAGGAGAAATTCTTACACAAATTTCTGCGTTCTGGTACGAACAAACTTCTGATGTAATCCCTAATGCTTTTATATCAGTACTAAATGAACAAATAGCCTATAAATTTGGAATACAATGCACACCAAACTACTTCGGTAGATCTATGATTATGAAAAAAGCCGAAGTACTCAAAGTTGAAGCAGTTGTTCGAGGTTACTTATCGGGATCAGGATGGATTGAATATCAAGAAAAAAGCTCAATCTGTGATATTGAGCTCCCTGCTGACTTACTAGAAAGTTCTCAACTCATAGAACCTATTTTTACCCCGACAACTAAAGCTGAACCACCAGCACATGATGCTCCTATCAACTATGAACAGGTAGAACAATTACTCGGTAGTGAAATTGCAAATGCAGTAAAGCTAAGAGCACTGGCATTATATCGTTATGGATCACACTATGTTGCGCAAAAAGGGTTAATCATTGCGGATACAAAATTTGAGTTTGGAATACTTAATGATGAAGTAACTCTAATTGATGAGGTGATGACACCTGATTCTTCTCGATTCTGGTCAAGTGAGAAATATTTTCCAGGTAAAAGTCAGCCATCTTTCGACAAACAACCACTACGTGATTATTTGAAAAATTTAGATTGGGATATAGAACAATCAGCACCTGAATTACCAGAACAAGTAGTAGATTCTATGTCAGAGCGATATCTAGAAGCCTATAAAATTATTACAGGACACAATCTCTAATAGTGAAGGATAAATATATGATTTCATACATAGCCCGCATCAAAGTAACTCTCAAAGAATTAGTTAACGACCCTCAAGGATTAGCCGTAGAAGATGGATTGAAAACTTTGGGGTTTGAAGAAATAAATAATGTCCGAATTGGAAAATACATAGAAATTAATCTTAATGCACCTAATGAAGATATAGCACGAGAGCAATTGAACGAAATGTGCAAAAAATTATTATCAAATATAGTTATTGAGAACTACGAATTTGAATTAGAGCAAACTATCTCATAAAGATCTGAGAACTATTTTTCATCAAGAAAATTAAGTATTGTTTGGTGAATTAATCCATTTGTACTTATACAATGTCCTGCTGTAATCACCGCATTGCCACTATCATCAGTTAGCAAACCACCCGACTCTTCAATGATAATTGAGACAGCAGCAATGTCCCAAGGTGAAATCTCGCCTTCAAGCATAACTTCTGCTGACCCTTCTGCTACAAGGCAGTGTCCCCAAAAATCTCCAAACCCTCTTGTACGCCAAGCAGAACGTAACAAAATATCGACTCCCGGCCATTTATTCAAAGTTAAAGAATATGAACCATACAAAATTTGTGCACTAGTTATGTCTTTAATATTTGAAACAGAAATTCGCATTTCATCACGTTCATGTGATGAAAGATCACATCGATATGCACCTTTACCTTTACTTGCCCACCAACGAGTACCCAGTGCAGGAGCGGAAATAACACCATCGGTGATAATGCCATTTCTTTCTAGAGCAATCAAAGTTGCCCAAATGGGCAACCCGCGAATAAAACCATGCGTACCATCAATAGGATCAATAATCCAACGAACATCAGATTCATTTTGGACAAATCCTGCTTCTTCACCCAGTACAGAGGCAAGAGGCATTTTTTCAGCAATTCTATTTCGCAAATGCTCTTCAATAGTTTTATCGGCAACCGTCACTAAAGAGCCATCACTTTTTTGTTCAGTAGTAATATTATTCTGATTAAAAAAATTCATAGCTATTTGATCAGATTCATCAGCTAATTCTAGGCAAAAAGAAAGAAAATCTTCCGTATCTAAATCAGTCAATTAAATAATCCTTACGAATCAAGAAGTTAATGTCTCTTTAGTTGAAGGAATTTGCCCGATAATTCTTTCATCAATCATTGTCGCTGTGTCTAAAGCACGACCAAAAGCCTTCATTGCAGCTTCTGCAATATGATGATCATTCGAACCGGCCAATTGATTAACATGCAATGTTAATTTTCCTGCTGATGCTAATGACCCGAAGACATGTGAAACCATTTCTGTAGGCACTTCACCAATTTGCTCACCTACAAAATCAAACAAAATTGAAGAGAAAGGTCTACCTGAAATATCTAAAACTACCTGCACTAAAGCTTCATCTAATGGGACAATCGAACTAGCCATCCTATTAATACCTGCACGATCTCCTAATGATTGATTTATAGCTTGCCCCACACAAATCGCTACATCTTCCATTGTATGATGTGCATCTACATGTAAATCACCTTTAGCTTCAATATTTAAGTTAAAACGTCCGTGTTTTGCAAAAGCATTGAACATATGATCATAAAATCCAATGCCGGTATTGACTTCTGCCAAGCCAGATCCATCAACATCAAATTCTACTGTAATATTAGTTTCAGCTGTCTCGCGCTCGATTCTACTAATTCGCTTATCCATACTTGCTCCTAATGTAAAGATTATCTTTCTATATTAGATAATGCTTCAATAACCCGATCATTTTGCAATGAAGTACCCATCGAGATTCGAATACAATCTTTTATATTATCTTCAGAATATGTACGTATAAAAATTCCTTCACGTCTTAACTTATCACTTATTTCCTTTGCATCTCGATCAACAGTACGAACAAGCAAAAAATTTGTTTCCGATTGAAAAGGTTTTAGCCATGATATTTTTTCCAGTATAGAAAAGACTCTATCGCGTTCAGCCGTCAATATAGATGCCCTTCTATCCAATTCTTCTATATCCTTAAGTGATGCTATAGCTGCAGCTACACTGGGAGCACTGACATTATAAGGTTGTTTTGTTTTCATAAATGCATCGATAATCCGTCTATGTGCTACTGCGTACCCAATCCTTAAACCTGCAAGTCCTGCCCATTTACTAAAAGTTCTAAGTACAATCAACGAAGGATGAGAACAGGCAACATTTACCATAGAACTAGATTGAGAAAATTCAATATATGCTTCATCTAAAACAATTAATGCATTCGTCTTTAGTAGTTTTTCTACCAAAGATGGTTGTAGTAAATTACCTGTAGGGTTGTTCGGAGTTGCAAGAATAACTAATTTTGCATTTTCAGCTTCGCGAAGCAGAGCTTCTTCATCAATACTCCAATCTGTTTTACGATTAACATCTACGAATTCCGCTTGATATATAGCTGCATCAAATGCGTACATACCAAATGTTGGACCACACGTAATAATTCGATCACCAGGTTGTATCCACATTCGATAAATTAAGTCAATTAATTCATCAGATCCTGCTCCTGCAACAATAGTCTCTGAAGGTACATCCAAAAAATCTTGTAAAGCTTCACGCAATAGAGTTTGATTGGCATCAGTGTAGCGTTCAGCTTCATATTCACTTCGCAGTGCTTGTAATGCTAAAGGAGAAGCTCCAAATGGATTTTCATTACCATCTAATCGAAGGATATCTTTTTTTTCTATCCCATACTTTTTTGCAATAGCAGTTGAATCTGCTATTGCCTCATATGATGGCAAGTCACGAATATGGGGTCGCAAGGCATCAATCGGATCAAATTCAATCATCAATTTCCTTCAATTCTCATATCAATACTACGCGCATGCCCTGTCAATCCTTCAGCTCTTGCAAGTTCTGATGCATAAGGGCCTTGACGATATAGCTCATGGCTATCAAATTCAACTATTGAAGTAATCTTAAGAAAATCTAAAACTGACAAGGGAGAAGAAAACCTTGCCGAACCACCTGTAGGCATAATATGACTAGGCCCAGCTGTATAGTCACCTAAAACTTCAGGGGATGACTCTCCAACAAAAATACCACCAGCATTCACAATACTTGGAATCAACTCTTTAGGCTCTTCAACTAATAAACACAAATGCTCTGGAGCATATTCGTTAGCAAGTGTTATAGCATCGTCAAGATCTTTGACCACCAAAGCTCCACCATTAGCTACGGCAACACGAGCTATAATTTCTCTATCAAGCGTTTCCAATTGTGACTCAACTGCCTTCACTACAGAAGATGCTAAATCAGCAGAGTCTGTAATTAATAAAGGTGTGGCAAGTTGATCGTGTTCTGCCTGTGCTAGTAAATCTGCAGCCACTAAATCAACTGATGCTTGATCATCTGCAATTATCATTGTTTCAGTAGGTCCGTACAACGCATCAATCCCTACTGTCCCAAAGACTTGTTGTTTTGCTAGTGTGACAAACAAATTACCAGGACCGAAAATTTTATCCACCGCTGGTATACTCTCAGTCCCATATGCAAATGCCGCAATAGCTTGAGGCCCAGATGCACGAAAAATTTTCTGCACACCAGCTAGTTGAGCTGCTACTAATTTCAAAGGATTCACTTTTCCATCTTGCATAGCAGAAGTCACGCCATATATTTCATCAACTCCAGCAACAACGCCTGGAATCGCAGCATGGATAATTGAAGATGGAAGTGACGCGTCTGATCCTGTCATATAAATGCCCACTCTCTGTAGAGGGCGAACAATCATTCCTGCACCACGTTCAGAAAATGAAACTGGTCCATGTGCCAATTGTCGAGTGTGATATTGCTGAATGCGATTAATAGTGAATTTAATAGCTTCAATTTGTTGATCTGAAATTAAATCAAATGCTTCACGAATTTCATCGCGAGTAACTTCAATTTTATCATATTGCGATTTATCAAAAAGTTGAGAGTATTTTTTTACAGCTTCATCTTTATTATTTTTCACATCATCAATAATTCTTGAGACATGTTCTTCAGGATTTAATTTTTCACCCCACATTTCTTCTATCGTGTCACTAATAAATTCAGGAATATTTATTGTAGAATTACGTTTTTCTTTCAAAAAAGAAAGAAGATGCGAATAATCACCTGAAAGAATTTTTAACGAAGATTGGTTTTGCAATTGTTTTTTTTTCACCTTAAATAATGCCTAACTTGATCAAACATTTCTTGTTCAGCTTTTTGCCAAAAGTGACTTAATCTTTCATTAGTGACCACTCCAAATGCCTCTTCAATAATAGTTTGAGGATTAGTTGAAAAACTATCAATCGAAGCTTCATCATATCCAGCATTTTTTAGATGTCTGGATAACATACGCTTAAATCCAGAGTAATCAGGTTTTTGTTGTATAACATCGTTCATCATATCGAACCATCGAATTAAGTATTCATTTTTGATAAAAGGAATACTTGGTGGTGATTGTTCAATATTAATTGTAAGGTGCACTGCTTTAATTGCATCTAGATCGCTACGATCTCGCATATCTAATTCGTATTGAAGAACGCGGTCAAGAATATTACTCTTGGGATCATCGTTGATTGATGAATATACACCAAATGTAGGTCGATAAATCTCTTCGATCCAAGCAGCATCAAGTACTAAATGTGTAATGTAGCCTGCAATGAATGCTACGACTTTTTTTTCTCGATCAGGGGTTTTCTTGAGCTGGGGATAACGATCTAACATCACAGCAACAGAATCTTGATCATGCAGATCTTCAAGAGTGTAGAAATGCGTTTCAGCTCTATCACCTTTAGTAATTACTCGAATATCAGGTGCGGTGGAACCTAAGTAAAATGAATTCCTATCCACATTGATTTCAGGTAAAGAGAGCTTTTCTGCAAGTGTGTAAGCACGGACCATATGGGACCCAAGAGATGGCATATCAATCAATCCTAATCCGAAAAGTCAGCACCTAAATTCAATTTATCAACAAATTCATCTCGCATTTCACCTCTCCATCCAGAAGGACGGTGCATATGCCCTATAGCACAATTCGTCGAGTTCATTATCACGTCAATCATACTTAAATTATTCGCACGCAATGTAGTCCCCGTTTCTGTTCCTTCAATAAGAATCTCTGCATCTTCTGGAACAAAACCTTCAGAGGCACCAGTGAGAGGTATTACACGATATCGACCAAGTTGGTTATCGCGTGCATACTGATCAGCTAACGAAGCATACTCCGACGCTAATCGTATCGTTCGATAAGAATCATCCTTCCTCCAATAATTTATCGCTTCGCTGATAGATTTTGCAGGTAAATCATCAGAAACTACAGCTCCAAGTTTATACTCAGAACGTCTAAGATCGCAAAGTTGAACAATCGGAGCAGATGGAAACGATGAAAGAAATACTTGCAGCCAGTCTTGCCCCGTTAATGCAAGATCGAAATTTCCTAACGCAACAGCACGAGGCATATCCTGAGGGCGCATGACCTTAACTTCTACACCTGGAATTACAGATACAGGCCTTCGTAGAGAAATAGTCTCAGAATATCCTTCAAAATCGATACCAGCATTGGACAATGATTCAACGGTGTGTCTTTGCGCATGACCATCAGGAACAGCTATCCGAAAAGTCTCTCTTTCGGGAAGAGATACTTCAGCATTTGAATAAGATAGAGTAATTCTCTCACCTTGTACTAATCCGCTATTCTCTCGGCCTTGAGGTAATTCAGTTAATACATCCAATGCCGAGGATAAATTATTATTAGCTATCGATTCACGATTTGCGATCAAACAAACTCCACCAGAATGTACTTCAGCTAAAATCTTCAATCCTTCATTAAGTAAATCCTTTTTAGGGCCAACCGCTAATTCAGCATCATCTGGAGGCCACGATTCTGCTTGTGCCCAAACGTCAAATAATCTGTAATTAGGAATTCCTATTTGACGAAGGTAATGATCAGCGAGATTCGGATACTCTGTAGCCACTCTTACAACACCTGATGATGCGATCGCTTCTAAGTTAGATCCTTCCGCACCAGCAACAACAAGAGGCTCACTCTGTAAATCTAAATTTTTGACGGAAATGATCGAATTGTGTTGGTATCGAGTCAATAATTCATCTACCCAAGTTCTACTACAAATGGCTAAATCATAATTACCTAAAGCTACCTGAATAGGAATATCTGCATCAGAGAATACTCTCACCTGAAGATCTGGACGATCATTAACTTCAAAACGATATACTCGCGACCCTTCTAAATAACCATCTACCACAAAATCATGTCTTGCTAATAGTTCACCGAGAGCATTTCGCATATTACCTCTTGGTAACGCGATACGAATCCCATCATTTTTAGAGAACATTGATTTATCCACCATCATTAGAAATATGAGCCAATTTCATTAAATCAACTGCAAAACCAGAAGCCGGAGATTGTTGTGCACCTAAAGATTTGGTTAATAAATCATAGCGACCACCACTGACGCATTCAATATCTTGTATAACGACGCGGAAAGTCACACCAGTGTAATAATCAAAGTTTGCGGTAGTACCAGGGAGAATATTAAAGTTCACACCTGAATCGCTTAGGATTTTTGAAGCAGCTCTCAATTCAATTACCGATTGCTCAATTTCAGAGCTAGAATTTTTTAATAAAGATTGTAGATTTAATACATAGTCAGGAGATTCACCCTTGATTTGGGATAATAATTCTAAAGAGGAAAACACAGCATCATCATTTATCGAAAAATCTTCTCGAGAAAGAGTCTCTCCAGTCAAAATAACTTCATACAAATGCCTTTGATCTTCTAATGTCATACCCGTATAACTTAGAATTAGCTGTATCAATCCTGCATGAGAAATATCAATATGGTACCGATCTCTATCAACTCCCACTTTTTGCAAAAGCTCTAAAAGTATAGTAAGTAATTCAACATCTGCTTGTACCGCTGGAATCCCAAATAACTCCACACCACATTGCCACAATTCACGAGGTTGTTCGTCTGTTGAAAAACGATATACAGGTTGTACATAACACAAACGAGAAATTTCTTGTTCACTCTCTGCAAACAATCGTGCTGCAGGTACCGTTGAATCAGGTCGCAGAACAACTCTTTCACCACTCCAACCATCCCAATCAAGAAATGAATAGACACGATGTAGTAATTGAGGAGATAAAACTCGTGTTGCTGTGTAAAGGTGTAAAGGTTCGATAGTAGGCGTACGTATTTCTTGATAATCGTGGGATCGAGTTAGTGAAAGAAAAATTTCTTCGACACGACGAAATTCGATCATTTTTAAAGGATCGATATCTTTCATTCCTTCACTCCGCCAAGAGCTGTCAAAATTACCTATCTGCATAAAATCGCTTTCGTACTAATACAATTACTTTACGAGGCTCGCAGGCCTTATCGACAACGTCAACTCTTTATCTTAAAACCACATCACCTGCTGATATATTTCTGTATTGACCGTCATCCAGTAGCAATATTAAATCACCTGTCTCATTAACGCCGGTCGCTCGTCCATCAATCGATCCATTAATAGTATTTAAGGTAATTTCTCGCCCAATGGTTGTTAATTTGTCTGACCATTCATGAACTATAGACTCGGGAGATTGTGAGATTGCTAAAATTTTTGGCTCGAGTGCATTGGTCAAATTCGCAAGTAATTTCTCAGTGCTTGGAGCAAATCCTGTAATTTCACTTAGACTAATTGCAATTCTAGCAATCTCTGATGGGATATCTTCAGCCCATTCTCTATTGATACCTATACCTAACAATATTTTTAAATCATTTGAATCTGTATATGCTTCTGCCAATATGCCACTAACTTTTTTTTCTTCATACATCACATCATTTGGCCATTTAAAATTTAGATCCACGTTAGTTGTTAATTTCACTGCTTCGGCAACTGCTAATGCAGCAGCAATAGTAATAAGTGGTGCATTTTCGCCAATCACAGTTTTTATATAAAACGTTGAATACAAACCAGAGTCAGGATTTGAAATCCATGACCTACCTAATCTCCCTCGCCCACTTAACTGTTCACCAGCAACACATATAAAACCAGAGGCAATATTTTGATCGCTATCTAAAATAGAGCGTGCATCATCCATCGTTGAATTAGTTGTTTCACGATAATATAGAGTTTTTCCTAAAAATTGTGTATCGAGAAAATATTTATATCGATCAATATTAAAAGGCATCCAACCACTTTCATATTTTTCAAAAAAAGATAACAAACGGGCCCACCGGATATCCGGTGGGCCCGTATTCAATCATCAAATCTAGGAGATCAAGTTGAAGTCACCTCCAAGATGTAATACCTAGTTATGTTTTGATGACTATGATCATCAATCATTCACATCACCTCCCTTCACACTAATAATGTATCTATGCAAAAGAAGATCGTCAAACAGATCACTTAAGTGATCCATTTATGGTTTATTACTTACAGATAAAAAATAGAGAAATTATTCCATTACATATGAAATTGCATTAGTTGCAGCAGAAACAATTTGATCAATTTCTTCTGCATTAATCACCAACGGAGGAGCCAAAAGTATTTCGTCATTAATATTTCGAGGCAAAACATTACCTTCATCTCGCATATGGGCCAATACTCTTTTCCCATAACCTTCTGAAACATCGTAAGATTCACCAGTTGCTGAGTCTTTGACAATTGAAAACCCTGTCATTAAACCTAAACTTCGAATGTTCGTCACATGCGGATGCCCTTGGAATGATTCCTGTAATTTAGAACTCAATCTCTCTCCCATTTTCGCAGCATTATCAACAAGATTTTCATCTTCCATGATTTGCAAATTACGAAGACCCACAGCAGCGGCTGTAGGATGAGCGCTATTTGTATAGCCATGCATAAACTTTGCATCTTCGGGTAAATTATTCATTTTTTCAGCGATTTTATCACTTACAATAAATGCACCCATTGGAACGTAAGCTGAAGTGATAGCTTTAGCTATAGATACTATGTCAGGTTGTACACCCCAATTCTCTAAAGCAAACCATTTTCCTGTTCTTCCAAATCCTGTTATCACTTCATCTGCAATCAATAAAACGTCATATCGATCACAAATTTCTCTAACGTGAGGGAAATAATCATCCGAAGGTGTAAAAATACCTCCCGCACCTTTTACTGGTTCAGCAATGAAAGCAGCAACAGTTTCAGGGCCTTCCCTTAGAATAGCTTCTTCTAGCCATTCAGCAGTCTCACCATCAGTATTCGGTAAATCAATACTTTCAGGATTGCTAGGTGATTCTGTATGGCTGATATTTGGTAGCAAAGGACCAAAATATTTCCAAAAAGGAGGAAGGCCTGTCATAGAAGCTGTAGCCAAAGTACTTCCATGATAAGAGCGTGGACGAGCAATAAGCTTAACTTTATTAGGTTTACCTTGGAGATTCCAATAAAAACGTGCCATTTTGAATGAACCTTCATTAGATTCACCACCAGAATTAGTGAAAAACAGTGCAGACATATTGTCGTAGCAAAGATCAATAACTTTAGTAGCCAATTGGATAGCAGGTATATTTGAGAAGCCATTATAACCATTAGCAAAAGCAATTTTTCCCATTTGTTCAGCTGCTGCTTCAGCTAATTCAGTACGTCCATGCCCTACAGCTACATTCCATAAAGAAGATAAACCATCGATATACTCTTTACCGTGAATGTCTTTTATCCATACCCCTTTACCACTCACAAATATCATGGGGTTTTCGTGATCTGGAGCATAATGTTGTGAATGCAACATATGTGCACGGTCGTCTTGAATTAGTTGTGCAATTTGACTTTCATCCATCATTGTTTCACCTCATATTTACAACAGAGACAAAATAAACCTTATTATTGAAAAATCTCAGAGATTTTTTGCCTTGCTATTTTTCTGTCATCCCACTCATACGATCCATCAGATCTTTCTATAGACTGTTCATGTCCTTTACCGGCAATTAAGATCAAGTC
>CEQN01032354.1_pt1 | contig 17027 bp, 14 predicted proteins | sample 427011 | NCBI WGS metagenome assembly CEQN01 (sample SAMEA2621277, study PRJEB7988) | marine metagenome | biome: marine biome (ENVO:00000447); feature: deep chlorophyll maximum layer (ENVO:xxxxxxxx); material: "saline water (ENVO:00002010), including plankton (ENVO:xxxxxxxx)" | depth 120 m
CAACCCTATTTTTTGGAGAAAGTATCTGGATTTTCCTATGTGCTTTGTGCACTGTGCTAACATGGAGAAGAATTGCAAATCTCCAGGAAGCTACCATTCGAGGTGGAGATGGTGAGGTATCGGGTGCGTGGATTTCTACGGTGACTCTTGTGTTTGGATTTGCTGCTCTAATGGCATCAATTACACATGGTTTCTCTGGTGCGCTAGGTGAATTCTTCTTGCAGACTGAATGGACACCGAGTGGTGCCTGTCCGGATCGGAGAAGTCTTTGTGAAAACATGTCATTTGGAGTGAATAGTCTACTTTTGACAACCCTTCAAGTCGCTTTTGGGGCCCTGATTATCGCGATCCCTCTAGGTGTGGGTACGGCGATTTATTTGTCGGAATATGCTCATCCAAGAATTTCTGCAATCGTCAAACCCACACTTGAGATTCTAGCAGGAATCCCATCTGTTGTGTACGGATTCTTTGCATTCCTCTACATCGGTCCACTGGTCGTCGAGCTTGGAAGTTGGCTATTCGAAAATGGATGGATTGATGACCCTCCAAATCCATTGAATCCACTCAATGGTGCGATTGTCGTCGGAGTCATGATTCTGCCACTGATTGCAAGTTTGTCCGAAGATGCCTTACGAGCAGTTCCAAATGAATTGAGGGAAGGCTCTCTGGCGTTGGGTGCTACACGAATTGAAACTACAGCACGAGTGATGATTCCGGCATCACTTTCTGGGATATTGGCCAGTATCGTCCTCGCTCTATCTCGGGCGGTTGGTGAAACAATGGCTGTTACACTTGCTGTAGGTACCGTTGCGGCATTTACTGGGAACATGTTCCTCCCGGCTCAAACAATGACGGCGTATATCGCTCAACGTGTGGGCGGGGACCTACCGTTTGGCGAAATTGGTTATCTCACCATATTCGCCGTTGGTCTGTATTTGTTCATGATCACACTCGCCCTCAACCTACTTGGGAATCGAATCCTCGAAGCATACAGGGAGGCCTACTAATGGTTGCCATCGATTCTCTCAAACACCGAAATCGCCGTTTGCGTGATGTTGGTGAGAAATCAGGTTCGATTGCCCTTACAGGCAGTGCTGTGGTGGGTCTGCTATTCCTATTGGTATTGGTTTGGCAAATTGCTGCACCCACAGTGGTTAGTGGCGCCAATGGTGATATTGCTGGCGCGACCGAATTTATTCCAGAGAACGAATTCTTGGTCGAATGGAAGGCGGCAAATTGGGATGGTGATTCATCATATCTGACATCACAAATTTTGATTGAAATATCATGGGATGATTCAAATGGCTCTCATGTTGAAACATTGAATGTAAGGGTCATTGAAGAACAATACATCAGTGCGGATGTACACATTACGGAATCTGGTTTGAGTGAGAACACGGTTGAGGTCAGTAAAAAGGAAGATTTAGCCATTATTTCTTCAATGACTGTCCCCGTAAAGATCGAACAAATCTCTGGGCCCGTTCCTGCCGCAGATCCCACCGGACTTCCTGAAGTGGGCGACTTTGTCATTCCTGCTGAAGTGATTGTGTTGTGGGGTGAGGGCCCGGTGTTTGAAGCGCAAGAGTTGCTTGCTTGGATATCTCTGTTATTTCTCACTGTGATGTTGACTCGACCGATTGTCAGTGTGCTCCCTTACTTGGAGAGGGCCGCAAAGCAGGCTAGATATGTGAAAATCATCGCTGCAGTATTTGCTTTGGGAACCATGTCTTTCGGGACTCTATCTGCTTTCCTTGGAGGTTTGTGCTGGTGGGCTTGCGGGGTCACAGTTTGTCGAATCGGAGCCGGTGTGACTCGCCTGCGTGAAGCGGGACGAGAAATTCATCAAACCGATCGTCTCCTACATTCAATTTCCAATCGGGAGGATTTGCTACTTTCCAATCGCATGCTTATCGTATTCGCTTTCCTTTTTATCCCACTCGAAATTTCGATTCCATTCCTTACTGAAAGATTCCAGGATGGAATATATCCTTACGCATCAGGATTGAGGGCCGCATTCTATGGCACCATTTGGACGATGACCATTGCAATGATTGTCGCGATTCCAATTTCAGTTGGTGCAGCAATATACCTTGAGGAATATGCAGAACCCAACCGAATTACAAAGTTGATTCAGGCTCTAGTGACCAATCTAGCCGGAGTTCCATCGATTGTGTTTGGAATGTTTGGCCTTGCTGTGTTCGTTCAGCAAGGTGGTCTCGGTTGGGGACTTGGGCCCTCGATACTCGCTGCAGGATTAACAATGGGCGTCATGGCGATGCCGATTGTTGTCTTGGCCAGCCAAGAAGCCCTTCGTTCCGTTCCAAGTTCATTGCGTGAATCCGCCTTCGGTGTTGGATGTACACGTTGGCAAGTCGTCCGGGATCACATCATGCCTTCGGCAATGCCTGGAATCATGACAGGTAGCATCCTCGCAATGAGTCGAATTATGGGCGAGGCGGCTCCATTGATTGTCGTTGGAGCGGCTGCAGGAATTTGGTTTGACCCTGACCCACTTGCCGCTCTTGATAGTGGAAATCCATTTACTGATTTCACCGTCATACCCGTTGCCATTTACCAATGGACAGGTTTGGAAGGTGAAGCTTGGAAATCCATGGCCGCCGCTGCAAGCGTGGCTCTAATCGGTTTACTCGTTGCAATGAATAGCGTTGCGATCATTTTGAGACAACATTTCCGTAAGAGGTTGAAAGCATGACAGAAAATAGTGATGATGAAGAAAACGATCTGAAATCTGCACCGGGTCAAGTGGTTGTTAGCTCCACTGATGACAAGGGTGTTGAAGAAAAGGACTTGCAATCGACCAGAGAACTGGAAATTGAAGGCGAAGCACATTTGATGGTCACTGACATGGATTTGTGGTATGGAGATAAGCAAGCGTTGTATGATGTGACCTTACCAATCGCACGGAATAGTGTCACGGCATTAATCGGACCATCTGGTTGTGGAAAATCCACGCTATTGCGAGTCATGAATCGAATGAATGATTTAATTCCCATTTGTCATTATCAAGGGAAGATTGATTTCGAAGGGACTGAGGTTACTGATGATGATGCAGATATGGTTGAGATTAGAAAACGAATTGGAATGGTTTTTCAGCGGCCAAATCCATTCCCCAAGTCAATCTATGACAATGTCGCTTATGGTGTTCGTCTACACTACAAACCGAGTCGTGCGGAACTAGACCAAGTAGTAGAGAAATCAATCAAGCGTAGCGCACTGTGGGATGAGGTCAGCGATCGATTGCATGAACTTGGAACGAGTCTTTCAGGTGGTCAACAACAGCGACTCTGTATCGCTCGTTCAATCGCGATCGAACCTGATATTATTCTAATGGATGAGCCTTGCAGTGCTTTGGATCCGATAGCGACTGCAGCGATTGAAGAGTTGATTTTGGAGCTCAAAAAAGATTTCACGGTTGTGATTGTAACACACTCAATGTCTCAGGCGGCTCGGATATCAGATTACACAGGGTTCATGTATCTCGGAAGACTTGTTGAATTTGGGAAAACCGATCAGATTTTCAGTAACCCGAAGGAAAAACTGACTGAAAGATACATCACAGGAAGATTTGGATGAGGTGACTTAAATGCCAATCAGAACAGGATTAGATGAACGAATGACACAAATCCGCTTGGATTTGAAAGAATATTTTGGTGAGGCAAAGGATGCCTATTCCGAAGCCATTGAGGCCTTTACGAAAATGGACTCAGAAGTGTATGACGAAGTTAAATCGGTTCGGAAGCATGCACGAGTTAGAAATTGGGATTTATCAAACAATCTGTTGTTGATTCTAGCGATCAATCAACCTTTAATGGAGGATTTGAGAATCGTCGCAACCTATCTCAGAACGGTGGATACTGTAGAGAGAGTCGTTCGCCATGCTAGGGACATTGCTCGCTCGGACAGGTCATTGGACACTTTGGGTAAAGATATTCCAGCATTACCGGATGAATTGGTCGCTCCAGTTTTGTCCATGTGGAGTGATTTGTCTGAAATGATCGACATATTATGCAAGTGTCTGACTGAGATTGAAGATGTCCCTCAAGCGAAAATTGTGGATTCTTGGGTCTCAGTTCAGAATGCACATGGTCAAGCAATTGAATCTCTTTCGACCCTCAAGAGTGCAGTTTTGGGGGGTAAGAGTGCTAGATTGGAAGTGGTCAACGTGGTCAACAGAGTTGAACGCTCTGCATACAATTTAGTGCGTTTAGCAGACTTATGGCATCATGCATTACACAATGAGAACATCATCCTTGAAGACTAGTTTCGATACGCTGCAAACTCGGCCGAATTTGCGCGAACCAGACCGCTGCTACCAGGGCCCAACCCGTGATGAGGTCCCATGCAAAGTGCTGCTTTGTGGTCGTGATGGACAGGCACATCAGTACACACATCAATCCAATGCCCCACTGCAAACCTGGCTTTCCGTTCCAGCAACGAATTGCGAACAGTGTCATCACCGTCGCGACAGTCACATGTAAACTCGGCCATGCATTGTAGGGTTTGTCAAGGACCCACATGCCTTCATACATTTCTTTCAACAGACCCGTCTGATTTTCCATTTCGAGGACGGCGACATCACGAATATATACCTCGGCGGGAGAGAGGATAAACACCACATAAGAAATCAAATTGATGACAATTAATGCTTGACCGAATAGCATGAGTTCTCTTCTCGCACGTTCAGTATTCGACATGCAAAAGAGGGGTAAAGGGATGAATAAAAAGAACAGACTCAGGTAGATGAAGATCGATATTGGGATGAATGGGATTTGGTCATCTAATCCCATCTTAGGGTCCCAGCCCACATGGTCCATGGCTGCTGCAATTCGATTTGTAACTACATACAAGGTACAAAGAATCGGCGCAAGTAGGACCCCGACTGTAAGCACAAATCCCAATCTCGACTCTCGCTTTTGGGCAATCTTCCAAATGGGCCAAATCCCATGGAATGATTCGCGCATGCGAATTTCCTCACTTCAGGTTGCGAGTGAAGGACTGAATGCCGGTAATGTGTCGAGCCAAAATCAGATTGTGGATGTCGTGGGTTCCTTCGTAGGTCTTGACAGATTCCAAGTTGTTCATGTGTCGCATGATTGGGTATTCGCTGGTCACTCCGTTTGCTCCGTGAATGTCTCGAGCCACACGTGCAATATCGAGTGCAATGTCGACGTTGTTCATCTTGGCCAAGCTGACGAATTCAGGAATCCAATTGTCCTCGTCGATTTTTCGACCGAGGTGGTATGCCAACAATTGGCCCTTGGTAATCTCTCGCAACATGGTGGCCAACTTCATCTGAATCAGTTGGAAAGCCGCAATGGGATGATCGAATTGGATACGCTCTAGAGAGTACTTCTTGGCGGCATCAAAACAAGCTTGGGCTGAACCCAAACTGCCCCATGCAATCCCATATCGAGCACGGTTCAAACATGAGAATGGACCTGACAATCCCTTGGCCTTGGGCAACATTCGATCCTTTGGAATCTTACAATCTTGGAAGACCAATTCACTGGTGACGGAGGCTCGAAGTGAGTGTTTTCCTTTTTGCTCAGGAGCGGTGAATCCTTCATCACCCATTTCGACAATGAATCCTCGGATGACACCATCCAATTTGGCCCAAACAATCGCCAAGTCACAAATCGTTCCATTGGTAATCCACATCTTGGCACCATTCAGAAGGTAGTGGTCACCCATGTCTTCTGCCTTGGTAATCATGCCACCGGGGTTTGAACCGTAATCGGGCTCGGTCAATCCGAAGCATCCGATCAATTCACCAGTGGCCATCTTTGGGAGATACTTGTGCTTCTGTTCTTCCGAACCAAACTTGTGAATGGGGTGCATCGAGAGTGAACCCTGAACACTGGCAAAGGAACGCAATCCGGAGTCGCCACGCTCTAATTCGCGGCAAACAACACCGTAAGCGGTGTAAGACATTCCAGCACAGCCGTACTCTTCAGGGACAACCATTCCAAGGATGCCCATTTCTCCCATTTCCTGAATCCATTCTCTGGGGAAGGTTCCATCCATGTAGTGTTGTTCAATATTGGGGATGACCTTCTCATCGACCCAGTCTCGGACCATGTCACGAACCATCAATTCCTCTTCGGTTAGAAGGGAGTCGACATCGTAGAAATCAAGCGCTTCGTATGCCATGTTCGGTGCCCCTATGGTGAGACCTTTGAACATTGCCAACGCCCCCTTAGGGGGCGACTCATGATTTCTTGGATTTTCTCGCAGCGCGTTTCTCTGCCTTTTCCTTGTCAATTCTCTGTTGTTCGGCGACTTCACGCTTTGCATTTCGTCGCTCGAAGTACTTGCGTTGCAATTTTTCGCTGTTCATGAAAATCAGACCAAAGACAACACCGGGTACGGCAACCAGAACAACCACAGCGAGGATGTACGAAATGAGGCTGTCCGTCCACACACTGGTTTCGACTGGAGGGTGGAAGCCAATGACTGCACCAAATGAAGTGACAACAAAGCCAACATTGGAATCATCAGTGGTCCCCCATGAGCCCACCAATCTCTCTCCAGCAAGACCTTCGCTGGCATTGGATACATCGCTGTATTCGACCCATTCATACGCTTCTCCATTGCTCATGTCCCATGCAGTCAATTGGAAGGGTGCCATCGAGATGAGTGTCTCTCCGGGCGCTCGCTTGTGGATGTGGGTGAATTCACCTCCAAGGTCTGGAATAATTTGGGTGAACAAAGTCGACTCCTCAGGGCGTTGCAGACTCATTCCAATACTTCCAATCGCTCGCCCATCTCCGATGGCTGCACAGCGGTTGAATACTGGTTCAGCACAATTGACACCCAACCACCGTCGATCTTCACCACCAATCCAATACATGGTATGGTTGGTATTTGTGTCAATCAAAGCGATTCCATCTGTTTCGGTGGTCACTGCACACAATTGTGCTTCTTCTTGACAAGCGATATCGGTAATGTCACTACCGGGTTCATCGTTAATGATCTCAAACACACCTTGTCCATCTTGTCCCTCATAGTAGGCCCAAATATAGCCACTTTCGCCCGCCACATAGGCGTAGCTTCCAGCCGCATTCCAGGCAATTGCAGCCATGTCAAGATTCACAAGTTGCGAACTGCCTGTGACCGTGGTCACGGAATGGTCTTCTGCAACGTAGCGAAGCATCAATCCGTTGTCTCCAACCAACAATGCAGTTTTTCCGCGCGGATGCCAATCTATGGCACGAATGGTATCTTCGGTGGGCGTCGCCAATTCGACTTGTTGAGTGGGGTCCGCACCATCGAGGATTCGAGCATAACCATCAGCACCTGCAACCAGTACCTTCTGTGTTGATTCTCCTCCGACTGCAATTGCTTCAAGCCCCAAATCACCTTCTGAAAGCCAAATGGGGTTGTCTAATTCGACAGCACTTTCTGCAGATGCAGTCGGTGCCAAACACATCGTGAATAGCAGAATGGCCAATCCAACTGAGGTCCGAATCCGGTTCGCCATCGTGCAGTCGACTGAACTCCCAATTATCACCCTTGTCTACACGCTGGCCAGCCGCGACCCTTAACCACGGGTTGTCACTCGGGGGGCTATGGAGACCTTTGAGGTGAAGCGTGGATTGGCCAAGAAATTGGCAGCAGAAGGAGGACTTGCAGGTGTGGCAGGCAAGCATTTTGAGAATGTAGATGGTTCGGGTGATTCGTTTAATGGAAGTCATGGAATCATGACCAGTATCACTGCTGAATACAATGCTATGGGGAAGTTGGTTGTCGACGTAAGTCAAGAACGCCCTGATTTTGATGACCCTGGTGCAATGGAAGTTGCGATGGATAGCCGAAGACGCTGGTCCGCATTCCTCGATGAAGCCACTGGATATTCTGCCAAGCAGCGCGGTGACAAAGCCAAAGAATTTGCAAAGAAGGCCTCTAAGGCCAAATCTGGAATTAGCCAAGCTCGGAAATTCATGGAAATGGCGACCAATATTTCTGATGAAACTAAGGCTGAAGCTGAATCGATGATCGAAGAAATCGAAGCAGCTTTGGAGGCTGGAGACAATACAAAAGCAGCCGGCCGTGCAGAAAAACTCGGCAAGCTACTTGGTTGAAGTATAACCCTCTATAGGTGATTGAATGGATTCACAAACTCGACTAGATCTGATTACTGGCGCAGCCCAGGAAGTCGTTGGAGTCGAACACCTTGAGTCTCGAATAGCCGATGGAGGTACCATTCGGGCTTACGTCGGGTTTGAACCGAGTGGTAAAGCACACGTTGGCTGGAAGGTACTGGCAACCAACCTTCGACGAATGTTGGACGCAGATGTGAATGTCCTGATTTTCTTGGCAGACTGGCACGCTTGGGTCAATGACAAATTTGGAGGGGACATGGACAAAATACAGACGACTGGGAAGTACATGGAGGAAGTATTCCGTGCGCTCTTAGGTCATCCCAAAGAGGGAGAAGGCCCAGGTGAATTGCGATTCGCATATGCTTCTGAAGTCATGGATAGTGGTGATTATTGGGCACGCGTTCTTCGTTGTTCAAAGAACATGAGTCTCGCGCGTGCGCGGAGAACTTTCAGTATCATGGGTCGAGATGAGGCGAGTGGAGATGGCGATTTATCCAAATTCTTCTACCCTGCAATGCAAGCGGCAGACATCTTTGAGATGAACATCGACTTGGCTATTGGAGGCATGGATCAGCGTAAGGCCCACATGTACATGCGAGAGGTTGCAGACCATTGGAACTGGACTAAAGCAACCTGCATCCATACTCCAATCATTTCTGGCCTAAAGAGCGCAGGAGCCCGAATGGATTCTTTTGATCACAAGATGAGTAAATCTGATCCTTCGGGGGCCATTTTACTACACGATACTCCCGAAAAGATGCGCAAAAAGATGCGCAAGGCTTACCTCGATGTTGAACAAGACGACAGCCCAATCTATGAGTTATTACAACACATCATTCTACCTGAACAAGGCCACATCACCGTGACACCCAAGCCAGAATATGGTGATCCAAGTACTTACGATTCACTGGATGGGTTCATTGCCGCAGTCAAATCCGGCGCAATCCATCCTCTGGACGCAAAATTTGCAGTTGCCGATGCCATTTCCGCTGGATTGGAGTCTATGCGAAATCACTTCGAAGCGAACCCCGCATTGCTCGATGCAGTCAATGAAATCACAGGACAGTAGGATTTTCTCGGCGAAACCAGCATCCTATCATGAACGACGTCTTTCGCTTTCAGTCGGGGCATCATTGATACGTAAAGTGGACGCGCCGCAACTTGTTCAGGGGGAGAAAATATGTCTGAAGTAGGTATTGATGATATTGCAATCCACTTTCCTAAGTTATATCTCGACATGAAGGATTTCGCAGAAATGCGAGATGCGGACTATGGAAAGTTGAACAAGGGTTTGGGCCTTTCTGCCATGGCAATCCCTGATGTCCACGAAGATACTGCGACGATGGGAGCCAATGCCGTAACTCGTCTAATTGATCGAAACGGAGTCAAGCCTACGCAAATTGGTCGAATGTATTTGGGGACCGAAAGTGCTCTTGACGGTGCCAAGCCAACAGCGACCTACATTCTTGATATGCTTACTCAGCGTTATGGCGGAAGATTTGGTGAGGATTGCTTCCGCAATTGCGACGTAGTTGACATGACCTTTGCTTGCATTGGGGCAGTCGATGCCCTTCACAATACGCTAGATTGGGTAGCTCGTGGTGGCGAAGAAGAAGATCGCATAGGAATCGTGGTATTCAGTGACAATGCCAAGTACGACTTAGAATCCGCTGGAGAATACACTCAGGGCGCTGGCGGTGGTGCCTTGTTGATTCGCCACAATCCTCGATTGATTTCGATTCCAGATCGATGGGGAGTGTCTACTTCTCCAGTCCATGACTTTTTCAAACCACGACGTGAAGTATCGATTAAATCGGTAATTTCTCATGTTGTTCAACTGGCACGCGAAACGGGTGCATCCATCAAGGAAGGTATGGTTGATCGTATGGTCCGCCATCTTCCAGAATCCACTGTCCGTAGGATGGGTATTTTCAGCCATGGTATAGACAGTGTACAAGTACACCGAGATGAGCCAGTATTCGATGGCCAATTCAGTAATCAATGCTACCAAGATGCTGTCGAGGAAGCTTTCCGAGATTTCCGTTCAAAGGCTGAATCAGATGGTCGTTGGGACGCTGAAGGTGGAACTGTTCTGACAGAAGATTGGGCACGAATTATCATGCATTTGCCCTACGCTTTCCAAGCCAAGCGAATGTTCCCAGCAGTATTTGCCTATGAGCGCCGTGGCAGTGCCTCGTGGACCGATGTTGAAGCAGAAATTGGGCTTCCTCCAAGTATAGAAGATTTTGATGATACACCCGAAGGCCAGGCTGAGCATGGCAAGGCAATGGACGGATATCGTCGTAGCATATCTAAGACACAAGCTTACCGGGAGTTCCATGCCGAACGTATCGAAAAAGGTCAGCGTGCAAGTTCTCTAATTGGAAATCAGTATACTGGTTCAATCTTCTTGGCCATGATGTCCACTTTTGAATCAGATTATGAGTCAGACAGTCCACTCGATGACCAGCAGTTTGGACTCTGTGGATACGGTTCTGGTGCGAAAGCCAAGGTGTTTGAGGGCATCGTCAGTGATCGATGGCGAGAAGTGGTTGCCAGTTGGAATCTTTTCGAGCGAATGGCCGGAAGAATGGCCATCGATCAAGTGACTTACGAATTACTCCACAAGGGTATACACGACGGTAGCGTACTCAAGCCACGCGGAGAATTTGCTCTAGTTGATATTGAGGGCGGGGAAGGTGTACTCGAGGGTGCACGAACCTACGCTTGGGTCGAATAATCGTTCAGGCTCCGCTTGGGAATCGTTCATAGACGGGATTCGTCGGCGCATCACCGTAGGTGATGATGAATGGCAGATATTGCAGTTCTACTAAAACAAGTCCCAGATACGAATGCGAAGATTATGGTCAGCGGTGGCCGCGTGGATGAAAGCGCAGTGAACAAGTGGTCGATGAGTCCATTTGACGAGTATGCTCTCGAGGCAGCCTTGGTTCAAGGCGGCTCGATCACAGCCATCACTTGTGGTCCGGCTCGTGCAAAGAAGATGCTAACCGATGCAGCTGCAGTTGGTGCAACTGATTTGATGCACATTGTGGTTGATGACCTCTCCGCACTTGATTCCAATCAAATCGCTACCATCCTCGCCGCTGCGGTTGAGAAATCTGGTGCATCTGTGGTATTTTGTGGAAAGCAAGCTGCTGACACAAATGCGGGTTCTACAGGCCCCGGAGTTGCTGAAATGATGGGTGCTGGTTGTGTAACCATGGTGAGCGAACTCACTGGCGACTCATCTGGATTCATGGCTCTACGCCCCAGTTCAACTGGTATGGAGCGTGTCAACGTCTCTGCTCCATGCGTCATTGCATTCGATAAGATGGGCACAGAACTTCGCCGCCCCAATGTCAAAGGAATTATGATGGCCAAGAAAAAGGCTGTCGAAACCTTGACCGTATCCGATTTGGGTGTAGACATCGGTTCTGCATCGGTCAGTCTTGACAATCAATCTCCACCGGCTGAAAAGCCCGCAGGTCAGAAATTTGAGGGCGCTGAAAATGTGGCCACTGTTGTGACCAAATTGCGAGATGAAGCGAAGGTGATTTGAGGAGGGATTTTGATGGTAACAGTAATTGCAGAAATTTCAGGAAACAGTCTACACCCTGTCACTGCCCAACTTGTTGGTGCAGCGGGAGGAAACGCAACCGTTCTATGCCCTGGTGGCATTGGAGCAGCCGAAGCAGCCGCTATCGCTGGAGTTGCAAAGGTAATCTCAGTCGAAGGTGATTGCTTTTCAGACTTTGACGGTGGTGCATGGGCCTCAGCACTGGGTACAGTAGCGGAAGGTCGCATCCTTGCAGCCTCTACCGCGACAGGTCGAGAGATTGCTGCTCGTATGGGTGCTGCGAAAGGTGTGGCTGTTGTACAAGATGTCACGAGCATCGATGGCAATTCAGTCACACGTCCAATTTATTCCGGTAAGGCCATGGAAACATTGACTGTAGCCGATGACTCGATCTTAACCCTACGTCCGAACACTTTCTCTGCTGCTGGAGATGGTGGTAGTGCTGAAGTCAGCACAGTGAACCAGAGTGCTGACGTAGCCACTTCGGTCAAGGAAGCCATTGCAAAGGCCAGTGAGCGACTCGATGTTGCAGATGCAGACGTTGTCATTTCAGGTGGACGAGGCATGGGTAGTATCGAAAATTTCAGTCACCTTGAAGCGATTGCTGATCAATTGGGTGCCGCAGTTGGTGCCTCACGAGCTGTAGTCGATGAATGGGGGATGTCACACAGTATTCAGGTAGGGCAAACTGGGAAGACAGTCAATCCAAGCCTGTACATCGCTGTTGGTATTTCAGGTGCAATCCAGCACCTTGCAGGTATGCGTTCATCGAAGTACATCGTCGCCATTAACAAGGATGCAGATGCACCCATTTTCGGTGTTGCAGATTACGGAATTGTTGCTACATGGGAAGAGGCTCTGCCAGCATTGGCCGATGCTCTATCCAACCTCTGAGATGATTGCGTGCGCGACCCCATTGTGGTCGAACCTACCGCATCGCATGATGCTTCAATCATCTGGATGCATGGGTTGGGAGCCAGCGCCCATGACTTTGCAGATATGCCGCGCCTGATTTCTCGTCCAGGTACACGCTGGATTTTTCCAAACGCACCAGTTCGCCCTGTGACCTTGAACAATGGATGGAAGATGCCTTCTTGGTTTGATATTCGTTACCTTGCTGGAGAATCTGAAGGGGAAAGAGAATGTCCAATCGAGGCTCAAGAATCCTCAGAAATGATCACTAAAATAATCGAGGATGAGCATAACAAGGGGATTCCTTACGACAGAATCGTCTTGGTTGGATTCAGCCAAGGTGGGGCGATGTCTCTGTACACAGGTTGTCGCTTCGAACACCAAATCGCCGGAATGGTTTGTCTTTCGGGGTACCTGTTGTTCCCTGAAAAACATCTTGAACAATGTTCTGAGGCTAATCGAAACACTCCGATTTTACTATGTCATGGTATTCGAGATGACATGGTTCCGTTCACTGCAGGTGAACAGAGTGTGACCTTCCTACGCGAACATGGTTGGTCCGTCAAATTCGAGTCTTACCCGATGTTTCATGAGGTTTGTATGCCAGAAATCAATCAAGTAGGTGATTTCTTTACACAAATCTTGGATTAATCATTCAACAAATCAAAGGTATCTTCGCGCGCAGTTCCTTGGACTTGCACTGTGATTGTGTCTGTACTACTCTCTCGGGCAGGATCGGTAACGGTCAGTGTAAATGTATGATTTCCAACTGGAAGTCGAACCTTTACCATCGGCGTATCTCCGATTTGTTTCGATAGGCCATCACGCCATGTCCACTGTTCAATTCTTTGACTACCTGGGGACGTCGCTGAACCATCCAATAGCACGATTGCAGTCCCATCCTGACTCGCATTGACGACCAAATCTGTACCTGCGTCTGCCGTTGGCGGGATGTGTGTAACGAAATCATCATCTGAAAGTCCCGCCATCAAATCTGATTCATCTTCTTCGACTTTCGCCATTTGTTCAATTTCATCATCTAACATTGCAAAAAGGTCAGAATCATCAATTGAAGTTCTCCTTGCATTGAGTTTCTCTTGTTCCTCAGGTGTAAAGAATGAGGCCATGTCCTGCCCGTCATCGGCATACAAATCATCATCAGCACTGGCCACTGGAGAATTCAACTCTGAACCTTCTGAAAATCCAAGAAGATCCGCATCTATATCAGAATCTGCTGAAAGTGCATACGGTGTAGCATTTGGGTCAATCCAAAGGATACGATTTTCTCGAGTGTAATCATTTTGATTATCTCCACTCAGTGCGATACGAGTCCCCTCTTGATTTGAAACAATTTTCTCTACCAATCCTGTGTGCTCACAACGCCAAACTTCCTCACCATCTGAGTCTATTCGATGCAAGTAAAACCATGAAGCAACGAGTAAATCATCACCATGGCGTCTCAGATCATTAATCGTGTACATTGATTTCCACAATGGTTTTTGAGTCAAATCATCTGATAATTTAATCACATTTCCATCAAAATGACCTGAAAGTGCGCCTGTTCCATCAGCGATTAAACATACACTTCTTGAGCGGATTTCTTCAGAATGCAGGAGCTCGCCGATTGATGACCATCGTTCAAGAGCGATTTGTGGAACTTCAGAGGGTGTAATCCCTAAGACTTCTCGGCAAAGGAGAAGTGATCCATCATGAAGGAAACACATGGCTGAAACCATCTCGCCATCGTCTTGTACAGGGGTGCGATTCCAACGTAGGTTACCACTTGAATCGAGAACGAAAACGTTGCCCTCGTCATCATAAACAGCAACGCCAGTGCCATCGTTTGCAACAGAGAGCCCGATCAATTCACCCGATGAAAACCGTCCGCGATTGATACCATTCTCAGTCAATATGTGGACGTTTCTTCCTCCATCAATACATGCAATGAGTGCTCCATCGTTGGACATACTCATCAAATCACAACCGCCTCCTACGGCATGAGTCCATCGTCTACCTCCCAACCGCTCATGTCCATACACATCACTAGTGTGCGTTCCGACAATGATGACGTCGCCTCGTGCAAATCGTAGATTGGTCACAGAATCATCAACATTGAATGGGTCGATTGGGGTTGGAGAATTTGACATGTCGAGGATTCGGACGGTCCCATCCTCACCGCCCCATGTCATCCATTTCCCATCAGCAGAGACATCGACAGCTTGTACGATGGTCTCACACTCGACCTCTGCAATCGGGTCGATGACCATCGGCATGGTTCGTGACCCTAGGTCAACATCTTGAGCGTGCCGCCGTTGTGATTAGGAAAGCACCATCGCTCGTAAGGCTTCAATATCGCTTTCGCTCCACCCTACTAGCGGTTCAAGGTGAACCAATGGTGTGCGAACATCCTCTGCTTCGTCTATTGTTACAGGAGCATTTGGCAGGTGGTGTGCAACAATGCCCCATGGCTCAGGGTCGTGTATACCCCCTGGTCCTGTTACCAGATGTTTTGCATACCTTTCAGATGCGAGTGCCGGATCCCATTGCTGAAGTGATTCTACAGAACCTTTGGCTGGCTTTATTCGGCAGCCTCTGTGCATCATCAACCATGCAGAAAGCATGTCTTCATCAGATTCTAAATTCGCAAGAACGAGACCTTGGACACCAGAAGGTAACCCACCGGGGCCCATGAATCTCGTTCCCAAAAGGTGTACTTTGTCAGGGAATAGGGCGACACGTATGGCCCAATCAGGATTCCCTAGATTTACTTTCAAATCGACTCTTTCAAGCACCTTTGCACCGATGGTACTTGCAAATGATTGGCTGGTCCATTCACCTCTTTCTCCATACCGCCTACATTGAACAGCAAAGGTACCCGATGGGTCTGGATTTCGTTCTAATGCAGCCTTTGCAACCATGTCGGGATCGATTTCCATTTCGATATACGGATCCACTGCATTGACACCAAACGTATGCTTTAGTGCGTCAACAATTTGCTCATTTTTCTCACCATCTACGAAAAGCAAACCCCCTTCGGCTCGAACGACAATCGTTGCACCCCTCAGTCGACATTGGGCTGTTAAGGTTTGAATCAAGACCTTGGTGAATTGTTTACGAACTGGCCTTGACTTTAGCATGGATTCTCCAATCCGGACCATCCATTGGCCCATCATTTCACCTCAGGGCTCATTGTGGATTTCAATGATTTCATCATTCTTGATTTGAGCTGATTTTGCTGAATCATTGCGTGCGTTTTCCAATTTCTCAAGATAGGCTTGATCGATGTCACCAGTGACATACTCACCGTTGAAGCACGAAGTGTCAAACGAATCGATATTTCGATCACCACCACTGCAAGCGTCAATCAAATCGTCCAGTGTTTGGTAAATCAACCAGTCAGCACCAATTTTCTCACTGACTTGCTTTTCTGTACGTCCATGGGCGATATATTCAGTTTTGGCTGGCATATCGATTCCATACACATTCGGATGAATCACGGGTGGCGCTGCACTCGCGAAGAAGACTTTGCTCGCCCCTGCGTCTCTTGCCATCTGAACGATTTTGGCGCTGGTATTTCCTCGGACGATGCTATCGTCAACCAAAAGCACGTTCTTACCTTCAAATTCGTAGGGGATGGGGTTGAGTTTCTTTCGAACACTATCCTTTCGGATGGCTTGTCCTGGCATGATAAATGTGCGACCTACATATCGATTCTTCACGAAACCCTCACGGAATGGAACGTCCAAATCTTTGGCCAACTCCATTGCGGCAATCCTTCCACTATCGGGCACTGGGATGACTACATCAATCCTTGAATTGGGGTGCACTTCTGGAATGCGAGCGGCCAACTTTCGACCCATCTTCAACCTTGCACGGTGTACGCTGATTCCATCGATGATTGAATCGGGACGAGCGAAGTAGACGTGCTCAAAGATGCATGGAGTATATGTTGGGGATTCGGCACACTGCTTCTCGTAGAACTGTCCACCCGCAGTGATGAACACCGCTTCACCAGGGTCGACATCTCTGACAATTTCACATCCCAATGCATGCAGGGCTACAGATTCAGAGGCGAGGACCCATTCGTCGCCACCATTGGCGCCTTCTCTTCGACCAATGATGAGTGGGCGTATCCCCCACGGGTCTCTAAATCCGAGAATCCCATATCCTGTGATCATGGTAATGATTGCATAACCGCCACGACAGCGTTCATGCACCTTGGAGACTGCTTCGAAAATATCGACGACATCCAGATGCAATTCATCTGCAATGTACATTTTGCCTCGCTTGTGAAGTTCGTGCGCGAAGATATTCATCAATACTTCAGAATCGCTATTGGTATTGACGTGTCTCAAGTCTTCTTTGTAGAGTTGCGTTCTCAACTCATCAGCGTTGGTCAGGTTGCCATTGTG
>CEQN01195493.1_pt1 | contig 16952 bp, 17 predicted proteins | sample 427011 | NCBI WGS metagenome assembly CEQN01 (sample SAMEA2621277, study PRJEB7988) | marine metagenome | biome: marine biome (ENVO:00000447); feature: deep chlorophyll maximum layer (ENVO:xxxxxxxx); material: "saline water (ENVO:00002010), including plankton (ENVO:xxxxxxxx)" | depth 120 m
TCCTTTAATTAATTTTTCAAGTACACAAATCAGAAATAGGATTAGAGAAAATAAAGAAATTAAAAGACTTGTCCCTATAAAAGTTTATAGTTATATAAGAAAAAGAAAAATTTATTTATGACATTAAAACTCTCCTAAATATTTTTCTATTTCAATAATATCATCTTTAGATGTAAGATCAGGAACATGCTCTGCCATTGGAATGCCTTGCATGCTCCCAGGAAAATCTTTTATCATATTTAATACAGCTATTGGTAATTCTTTTTCATTTCGCTCCTTATGAATGGGACATGATTTTACGTATTTATATAATTGATCTCCTTTAAAACTGAAAATATTCATACTTACACGAATTACGCCATGCTTATCACGAAAAGAATCAATTTCTTCTTTTTTGGGTTTTTCAATAATATTCAAAAGCTTATTTTGATTATCAAGTATTGTAACTGCAAAGCTAGAGAGTCTATCCTCTGGAAATTTTAAATGCTTTGCATCATAAGCAATAAATGAATTAGTTGCTGGATCCTCTCTTAGTTTTGACAAAGCATTTACTGAGTAGAGATTATCGCTATTACATACAGAAAAACTAGTTTTTTTAAGTTCGGGATATTGTTCCATCACTTGAACTAGTGCATCTGCAGTGCCCAAAGGTTTAATCCTATGCTCAGGAATATACTGTGTGGCAAAAGAGATAGATAAATCAGAAAAATTAGGGTTATTGGAATATGTTTTCTTAAATAATTTCGAGTCCTCACCAATTATTAAATAAATAAACTTATATCCAGAGACCCTAGCATTATTGATTAAGTAGTCTAATAATGGTCTTTTACTTTTACCTAATCCAATTAGCCCTTTACTTATTTGATTTGCTTGCTGAATGGCTTCAGATGAAACCCCTTTAGATGATATAGATTTTTTCATCCTAGATGATAGTCCTGCAGCGAGTATAACTAATTTTTCATTCATTTTTTTATGTTTAATGGCAACTCGTATTATACTTTTTTAATCTCCAATAGTTATAAGGAAGTGGAGTGTAGAATCCAATTAATAACATAATTGGAATTACCCACCATGTAAGAATTGCGCCTCCAGTAAGGAATAAATCTGCCAAATTCATTGCCAGTTCCATTCCAACCATAGAAATAAATGACATCCCTAATGCCGTACTAATTGCTTTTTTTAAATTCATTTGCCTTATTAAAATTATTGTTTCTAAAATAATTGATGTTAATAACCCATTAACTATTGCTAATCCCATTATTTCAAGATTACTCCAATAATGTTCAATATTCTGGAAATAAAAAATAGTTCCAAAATCTCCTATAGAACATCCTAATAAACACCAAAGAGTATTTATTTTTGCCTTTTTCCAGGTAGATTTGCATTTCCAATCCATATTTTATTTGTTATAAACTAATGCTCCACCGCTTTCTTTTATTAAAAAAGCATCTACTGCTCCAGCTTTTTTAATTTCATAAATAATTTTTTCTTCATTACCAGGTTCAGAAATTGCAACAATACATCCTCCACCACCAGATCCAATAATTTTAGCACCAATAGCTCCAGCATTTAGAGAATTTTCAATCATTGCATCAATTCTTGGAACAGTGATTTTTAAATTATCTCTTAACAATAAATGATGTTTGTTCATTAAATCTCCTAAATGATTAATATCAGAAGATTCTTTTTTAAGTTCTTGGTAAGCTGCTTTTGTAATAAAATAATTTTTTATTCCTGCTGACAGATAGGGTTTTAATTCTGGATCAATAAGAGTCAAATATTCTTCTAGATTCTGTATTTCAGATTTTTTAATCTCAAAATCAGCTATAGTGCTTTTTACCTGATTTATTGCCTTTAAAGCTTTTGTCTTTAATGAAGCAAGAACTCCGAAAGTGTCTTTATCAATACCTGAAACGCCAACTATTAAATTTCCTATCGATTTAGAAAAAAGTACATGGGAGTCATCATCTGTATTGAGATATATAAGATTACCAAGTGAAATGGTAAACTGATCCATTTTCCCGCCAGAAGAATTCCTTTCAATAACCTCAGTCTCATATGCAAGTTTTGCGAGTCTAATTGGACTAAATTCTCCATCTATTCCAAAAACAGCCACCAAAAAATTTATCCAGGCTATTGTTAAAGCAGATGAGCTTGATAAACCCGCATTTATAGGTATATCTCCAGAAATGGAAACATTATACCCTGAATTTGGAATACAACCATGTCTTCTAAGTACTTTTAATGCAATCAATAAATAATCATCTTTTTCTACTTTAATATTTTGCTTATCAATAGGTATTTTAACCGATTGATTCAAATCATTCATTTGAATATTAAATATCCCCTGATCATTTCTTTCAGCATCTATTGTAATGTGTCGATTGATTGCACAAGCTATAATGGGTAATTTTAAATAATCTTGATGGTCACCAAATAAACAAATCCTACCTGGAGCCCTTGAAGTAATTTTAAAATTCATAAATATTTAATCTAATATGAATTATATACTTAATAAAATTGATAGTATAGATTTTATTTTATTTTTATATAAAGTAATTAAAGACAAATTTAATTTTTAAAATCAATATTCTAAGCCATTAATAAAATAAAATCTATGAAAAAAAGTAGAAGAAATTTCATTAAAACAACATCTTTATCGATTGCTTCATTAGGCTCCTCATCTTTTCTCACAGGCTTTTCAAATAAATCTCCTGAAAGGAAATTGGGGAATCAATACATGGGTGATTTCAAAGCTCCTAAAATAAAGAATATTAGAGCTGCATTCATAGGTGTTGGTGCAAGAGGAGGAAATCATTTAAAATCTTTTGCTTCTCTTGAAGGAACTGAAGTTGTAGCAATAAGTGATTTATATGAAGACAATGTATTAAGAGAGTTTAAGATTGCCTCAGAAATTGGTGATAGAAAAAGACATCAAAATATATCTCTTTATTGGGGAGACGAAAATAAATGGAAAACGATGTTAAAAGATGTTAAACCTGATATTGTTTTTGTTGCAACTAACTGGAATAACCATGCTGTTATGGCAATTGAATCTATGAAAAGTGGAGCTCACGCTTTTGTTGAAGTCCCAATTGCTACCAACATTAAAGATTTATGGAATATTGTTGATACTTCAGAGGAAACAAAAAAACACTGTATGATGCTAGAAAATGTTAATTATGGTAGAGATGAACTAATGTTTCTGAACATATGCAGAAAAGGTTTAATTGGAGAATTACTTCATGGAGAAGCTTCCTACATTCATGACCTTAGATTTCAAATGAGAGAAGAAAATAGAGGTACTGGATCATGGAGAACTCTTCACTATGCTAATAGCAAAGGAAATCTATATCCTACTCATGGTTTAGGACCTGTTTCGCAATACATGAATCTTGCAAGAGGAGAAGACAATTTTAAAACACTCGTTTCGTTTTCATCACCTGCTTTGGGAAGAAGACTATATGCTAAAAAGAATTATCCAAAAGAACATAAATGGAATAAACTAGAATATAAAAATGGTGATTTAAGCACCTCCATTATTAAAACTAGTCTTGGAAGAACGATAATGGTTCAGTGGGATGAAACAAGTCCAAGACCATATACTCGACTAAACTTAATACAGGGGACAAAAGGAATTTTGGCTGGATTCCCTACTAGAATTGCTCTTGAGGAAGGGTTTAAGAATCTTTCAAAAGATCATCATTCCTGGATTCAGGGGAAAAACATGAAAGCTATATATGAAGAATATGATCACCCATTATATAAAAAGTTAAACGATAAAAATACAAGTCTTGGTAAACAAATAGCTGAAAGTGGACATGGTGGAATGGACGGAATCATGATTTATAGAATTGTCGAGTGCCTTCAAAATGGATTACCTATGGATCAAAATGTATATGAAGGATGTTTTTGGAGTGCTGTAACTCCACTGAGTGCAGACTCAATAGATAATAATGGAGCACCACAATCATTCCCTGATTTTACAAGAGGGAATTGGGAAAAAACAGAACCTCTTAAAATAATAAGTTAATTGAAAAAGCGCCAAAAGGCGCTTTTAGTTTAGTTGAAACAGTAAATGCTGTTTACAAATATTTGGTTTTATGAATTATTCTGTTGTATCTGGAGCAACTGCTAACATTAAACCAGTTGCATCACCATAATCCCCTGAATTAATAATTTTACCTTCATCATTAAAAGTAAAATAATGATACATATGAACTTCAAAATTCTTTCCTGAAGCAGTATTCTTTCCAGTCCAAGTACCATAAGTTCTTACGCTTCCATTTAATTGTCCAGTATCAGGATCAACTCCTGGAAGATAATTGTCAGGAGTATACTTTATATTTTCCATAGCATCATGCCATCCTTTCATGTATTCAAGTGAGGCATTCTTATCCATCAAGGGCGCTCCATAAAAACAGCTTCTCCACTCAACATCATCAGCCATAAAATCTGAAACACCTTCAAAATTTTCAGATGTAAAAGTTTCGAACCATTTTTTTGCTAGTTCAACATTTTTGTCAAAATTTGGATTTTGTGGTGTCTGTGTACACGCAGCTAATAAAATAGCAAGCGAAATCATAATTATTTTTTTCATTTTTTTTGTTTTTCAACAAAGCTAAAATTAATTTCTAACTATTTAGGCATTGCTTTAAGAATATTACATAACTCCTGTGATGCAAATTTTCTACTATATTTTTCAATCCCAACAGGTAATTTTGACTGCAGTCTGTTTTCTATCCATAAATTGTACATCTTTAAAATATAATCTTTAATTGATGTTGTGTCATTTGATAGACAAACTGATGAATTATGAGAAATCTTCATTAAATCAGAAACTTCCGAGTTCAAATCACCAATCACAAGGACAGGATTACCAGTCGCAATATATTCAATAAGTTTTCCTGAAATCATAGTTGAATAACCAGATTGATTAAAAAGAAAGTTTATTAATACATGTGATGATTTCATTAGACTAACTGCTTGATCATGGATTATATATCCATGATTTTCGACGCTAACAACTTCAGAAAATTCATCAATAATTTCTTTGGATGTTGATCCAGCAAAGCAAAAATTTATATTTATGTTAGGGTGTGTTTCTTTAATTGATCTTAAAGCATTAATTAATTTTTTATAACTTTGATTTTCAGTTAATAATCCAATATAACCTAAAGTAAAGGTTTGCTTATCCTCTGATTTTATTTTTGAAAAAATTTCATGATCATATCCATTATATATGTTATAAAAAGGTTTGTTTTTGTCAATTATTTTTTCTCTTAACTGCTTGTGGAAATTTATTTTTGCAGTTGTAAGAATAGCATCAGCAGAATTTAAAACCTTTTTTTCGTATTTTAAGTCTATACTATTTGCCCAGCTCATTCGGTACATGTCTTTAAGATAAAAAATGTCCGTCCATGGATCTCTTAGGTCTATAAGCCAATTAAATTTAAATTTTTCTCTTAATTTAAGACCTATTAGATGTGTTGAGTGAGGAGGCCCAGTTGTAATAACTGAATGGATTTTTTCTTTTTTTAGAATCTCTTCACCAGTTCTTATTGCAAATGAATTCCAACCTTTTCTAGCATCAGGGATGAAAAAATTCCCTCTTATAAAAGCAATAATCTTTGATAAAAATCCTTTATTTGAAATCTCTCCTTGAGGAAAGGGTTTTTCAGATTTTGTTTTAAATAAAAACCTGTATAATTTTAAAATTTCTCTGGATCTTGTCCTATGTACTTGGATCTTTTCAATTTCCTTTTCTAGTGATAAATCTATTGAGCTGAAAGAAGCTGATTTTGGGTCAACAGTAATAACTATGGGTCTAAACCCATAATCTTTCATATACTTAGCAAAATAAACCCATCTTTGAACTCCTGATCCTCCTGATGGAGGCCAATAATAAGTGAAAATAAGCACCTTAAGAAGTTCTTTCAATGAATTTTTGTTTGTGCTTTTTTCCAAATAGGAACTGATGAACAAGCCTCTCCATAAAAAATGCTTTTAGCGACCTGTTGGAATCTAGCCAATAATTGAATAAACGCATTCTCAGGGATTTCTTTTTCAGAACATCCTTTAATGATTATAGGCTTATCTTTATATTGATCTAAATTCAAATCATCAATAACCTGTTTAAATAGATGATTTTCAAGCATTCCCAAATCACCAAAAATCACTTCTTTGGCAAATGGATTTAAATAGGATGCTATTAAAAGTGGGGCCCAAGCGGGAAGAATAGCATCTGTAGAACAATCAATAGCTACATATTTGCCATCAAATTCTTTCCATGCATAATGCTTTGCTTTATCTCTGAATTTTATTTCTTTTAAAACTAATCCTTGTTCAAGCCACTCACTGATATCAAAAAATACTCTCTCCCCTTTAGGATAAAATTCCTGTAAATCAAAAGTTATAAGCTTGCTTTTGGAAACTCTATTTACTATTGGTTCATTCATTACAATAAGCCCAGTTCTAATTTTGCCTCTTCACTCATTAAATCTTTATTCCATGGAGGATCAAATGTTATCTCTACTTTAGCACTTTTTATTGATTCAATAGAATCAACTTTTTCTTCAACCTCCTTAGGAAGAGTTTCAGCCACAGGACAATTTGGCGAGGTAAGAGTCATTATTATCTTAACGTTATAATCTTCATTGACAAAAACATCATAAATTAAGCCTAATTCATATATGTCCACTGGAATTTCTGGATCATAAATAGTCTTTAGAACAGAAACGACTTTTTCGCCAATTAGATCTGTGTTAATTTTGCCCTTCTTCATAAAAATTTAATTAGATTTTGTTTTAGATTTCACTGCATACATTTTAAGTTCTTTAATCATAGATAAAAGACCATTTGCCCTAATAGGAGAGAGGTGATTTTTTAAACCTATTTTGTCTATAAAATCTGTTTTGGCACCCATAATTGAATCTGGATCTTGATTAGAAAAAACACGGATTAAAATAGCTATAATACCTTTTGTTAGAATAGCATCACTGTCAGCAGTAAAAATTAATTTTCCGTCATTATTTTCTGAATGAAGCCAAACATTGCTTTGACAACCCTTGATTAAATTATCATCAACTTTGTACTTTGGATCTATTAAAGGAAGTGATTTTCCAAGCTCTATCATATACTCATAACGATCAGCCCAATTATCAAAAGATGAAAATTCAGCCACAATTTCGTCCTGAATAGCTAACATATCAGCCATAATCAAAAATAATAATTTATTGTAACATCGTAATCGCTCGGTTAAGAGCTTTGATCATAAGATCAATCTCTTCTTTTGTATTATAGAATGAAAAAGATATTCTAACAGTCCCAGGAATTTTAAAATAATTCATAACTGGCTGAGCACAATGATGGCCAATTCTTACAGCTACACCAAATTGATCGAGGAGACTACCTAAATCATAGTGATGAATTCCTTCTACATTAAATGAAATGACAGCTATTTTATTTTTTGCTTCCCCGTAAATTTTCAAGCCTTTTATTTTTTTAAGCTCTTGAGTGCAATACTTTAAAAGCTCATCCTCATGCGCTTGAATATTATTTAGACCTATTTTATCCATGTATTCAATAGCAGCGCCAAAAGCAATTACCCCAGCAATATTTGGTGTTCCTGGTTCAAATTTATGGGGAAGTTCGCCATAAGTTGTTTTTTCAAAAGAAACTTCATCAATCATTTCTCCTCCTCCATGCCAGGGAGATAATTTATTTAGCAATTCTTCTTTACCATATAAAATTCCAACTCCAGTGGGTCCACACATCTTATGAGCAGAAACTGTATAATAATCAATATCTAATTTTTGAAAATCAATTTCAAAGTGAGAAGCACCCTGAGCTCCATCAATTAGAACTTTTGCTCCCACCCCGTGAGATTTATCAATGATATATGAAATCGGATTTACAGTCCCCAGCGCATTGGAAACATGACTTACAAAAACTAATTTTGTTTTTTCAGAGAGAAACTTATCAAATTCCTTCATGATTAAATTGCCTTGATTATCCATAGGAATAACATTTAACTTTGCTCCTGTTCGTTCGCAAAGCATTTGGATGGGAACTATGTTTGAATGATGTTCCATTTCAGAAACAATTACCTCATCCTGAGAAGTTAAAATATCTGTATATCCAAGGGTTATTATATTTATTGATTGAGTTGTTCCCGAAGTAAAAATAATTTCTTGAGGAAGTCTTGAATTGAAATATTTTTGCAGTTTCTTCCTCACATCCTCATAAGCAGTAGTTGCTTGAATACTTAATTTATGATTACCTCGATGAATGTTTGAATTAGTTCTTTGATAATAATCAACAATTGAGTTGACTACTTGATTAGGCGTTTGAGAAGTTGCAGCATTATCAAAATAAATTAGCTTTTGCCCATTAACTTTCTGATCAAGTATTGGGAAATCTTTTCTGATTGTATTTATATCCAACATTAAAGATCAAATCCTAAATTAACACCAAGCTTTTTTGAAATCAAGCTTTTAATTCTCTTCTTAATGACAGGTAATTGAACCCCATCCAAAATATTATTAGCAAAGGCATATGTTAAAAGTGCTTTGGCTTCTTTCTTTGGTACTCCTCTTGATCGCAGATAAAAAAGGGCATCATTATCAAGTTGCCCTATAGTACATCCATGAGAACATTTTACATCATCAGCAAAAATTTCTAATTGAGGTTTAGTGTTAACAGTTGCCAAATCATCTAACAGCAAATTATTACTTTGCTGGAAAGCATTAGTTTTTTGAGCTATTGATTCAACATATATTTTCCCGTTAAATACTCCCTTAGATTTTTCAGAAAAAATTCCCTTATATTCTTGAAAACTTTCACAATTTGGCTGTGAATGTTTAACAAGAGTATAATGATCAACGTGTTGATCCCCATCTAAAATAGTTATCCCTTTAAGAGTTGAATTTATTCTTTGTCCTGTATGGAAAAAATTAAGATTATTTCTAACTAATTTACCTCCCAAAGAAAAAGTGTGTATAGAGGCTGTGCTATTTTGTTCTTGCGAAATAAATGTGTTGTCAATTAAAGATGAAGAAGTTAGATCATTCTGTATTTTATAATAATCCAATAAAGAGTCCTTATTTGTATAAATTTCAGTAACGCTATTTGTGACAACTTCATGAAGTTTTAAACTTTGATGCCTCTCTATTATTTGCGCTTGAGAGTTAGTATCCAGAACTATTAAGTTCCTTGGTTGTAACCAAATTGCTTGCTCTTTTCCGGTTGAGAAATGAATGATTTCTATTGGCTTTTCAGCAACAACATTTTTAGGGACATATATATAGGCTCCTTCCCTAGTGTAAGAAGTATTCAAAGCAGTTAAACTGTCTTTGTTATCTGCAACATTCCCAAAATATCTTTCAATAATTTTTCTATACTTAAATTTGGATAACGCTGCTGACATCAAGCAAACATCTAACCCATCATGTGTAGTATCAGAAAGAAAAGGACTATAAACACCATCTATAAATATAATTTTATAGGTGTCAATTTCATAAAGAAAAAACTTTTTTACTTTTTTTAACTCAATTGGAGTTTCTTTTTTTGGAAAAAGGGAATAGTCTTTATTGATTAATGAATTTAATGACGTGTATTTCCATGCTTCATCTTTTCTTGAAGGGAACCCTTTCTTTTCAAAAATTTTTAAAGCTTCAAGTCTTTTGTCATGTATGGGATTATTGACATCAAAAAGCTCTTCAAAAGCTATGTGAGAATACAGTAATTTTTCTTGAAATTTCATTAATTCTTTTCTTTAATCCAATCATATCCTTTAGACTCTAAATCCATTGCCAATTCTTTTGATCCTGATTTTACAGTTTTCCCTTCAAAAATAACATGAACAAAATCTGGAACAATATACTCTAACAGTCTTTGATAATGTGTTATAACAATTATTGCATTGTCTTTATTTCTGAATTTGTTTACTCCATTTGCAACAACTTTTAAAGCATCGATATCTAATCCTGAATCAGTTTCGTCAAGAACAGCAAGCTTTGGTTCTATCATAGCCATTTGAAAAATTTCGTTTCGTTTTTTCTCTCCACCTGAAAAACCTTCATTTAAGGATCTTGACAGAAATCTTGAATCAATATCAAATAGAGCGGCCTTTTCTCTAATTTTTTTTAACATTTCATTTGCTGGCATATCATCAAATCCTTGAGCTTTTCTTGTTGCATTAATTGCTGTTTTGACAAAATTTGTTACACTAACCCCTGGGATTTCAACAGGATATTGAAATGAAAGAAATATTCCTTTGTGAGATCTTGACTCAGGATCCATTTCAGAAAGATCCTCGCCTTGATAAGACATGGACCCTTTAACTACCTCGTAATCTTCATGCCCAGCTATCACAGAAGCTAAAGTGCTTTTACCAGATCCATTTGGCCCCATAATAGCATGCACCTCACCAGGCTTAACTTCTAAGTTTATTCCTTTTAAAATAGTTTTGCCATCAACTTTGGCACTAAGATTTTTAATTTTTAACATATCGTTTTATTTAACGTTATCCTACAGACCCCTCTAAAGATATTTCTAGTAATTTTTGGGCCTCAACAGCAAATTCCATGGGCAAATTATTTAGTACTTCTTTACTAAAGCCGTTAACAATTAAAGCTATTGCCTTTTCTGTGTCTATTCCTCTTTGATTGCAATAAAATATCTGATCTTCTCCAATTTTACTTGTTGTAGCCTCATGTTCTATTTGAGCTGAATTATTTCGAGCTTCAATGTATGGGAAAGTGTGAGACCCACAATTATTTCCCATCAAAAGAGAATCACACTGAGAGAAATTACGGGCGTTTTTAGCCCTTGGTGATACTTGGACTAAACCTCTGTAACTACTTTGAGATTTTCCAGCACAAATACCCTTAGATATAATTGTGCTCTTAGTATTATCCCCTAGATGTATCATTTTTGTACCCGTGTCTGCCTGTTGATAATTATTTGTTAGAGCAATAGAATAAAATTCCCCGATAGAATTATCTCCTTTAAGAACACAGGATGGATATTTCCAGGTGACTGCAGAACCAGTTTCAACTTGAGTCCACGAAATTTTAGAGTGATTATGACAAAGGCCTCTTTTTGTAACAAAATTAAATACTCCTCCTTTTCCATTTTTATCTCCAGGAAACCAATTTTGGACAGTAGAGTATTTAATCTCTGCTTTATCCAAAGCTATGAGTTCTACAACTGCAGCGTGTAATTGGTTTTCATCCCTTGAAGGGGCAGTACACCCTTCTAAATAACTAACGTAACTTGACTCATCAGCTATTACTAAAGTTCTTTCAAATTGACCTGTCCCAGCCTGATTGATTCTAAAATAAGTAGACAACTCCATTGGACATCGGACCCCCTTAGGGATATAACAAAAAGATCCGTCAGAAAAAACTGCAGAGTTTAAGGCAGCATAAAAATTGTCTTTTTTAGGGACAACTGTTCCAATATACTTTTTAACTAGCTTAGGATATTTTTGAATAGCTTCAGATATAGAGCAAAAAATTATTCCTTCTTTCTCAAGAGATTCTCTAAATGTTGTTGCAACTGAAACAGAATCCATTACTATATCAACAGCAACACCGGTTAGTTTTTTTTGCTCTTCAATAGAAATGCCTAACTTTTTAAAAGTTTCTAATAGCTCTGGATCAACTTCGTCTAAACTTTTATATTTATTTTTTTTCTTTGGTGCTGAATAATAAGAAATAGATTGGAAATCAGGTTTTTTATATTTTACATTAACCCAATTTGGCTCTTTCATTTCTTTCCAAATGTTGTATGCGTCTAACCTCCATTTAGTCATCCAGCTTGGCTCATTTTTCTTTTTAGAAATTTGGATTACAATTTCCTCATTAAGCCCTTTGGGAAAAGTTTCAGAATCAATATCAGTATAAAAACCATACTCATATTCCTTGTTTTCAAGTTCTTTTTTTAGTTGTTCTTCAGTGTAAGCCATAAAAATTAATTTTAAAGTGAAAAGCTTTCTCCACATCCACAAGTTCTATTGGCATTAGGATTTTTAAAAACAAAGCCTTTCCCGTTAAGTCCTCCGCTGTAATCAAGGGTTGTCCCAACTAGATATAACAAACTTTTTTTATCTACCAAAATCCTAACCATATTATCCTCAAATAGCTTGTCTTCAGAATCTTTTTCTTTATCAAACTTTAAGTCATATGAAAGACCCGAGCATCCGCCACTTTTAACACCTACCCTAACAAAATCTTTATTAGGATCAAATCCTCCTTCACTCATTAACTCTGAAACCTTTTCTTTAGCTGAAATAGAAACCTTTACCATGATTAATCTTACAGATTAAATTTTCTGCAAATATATCTCTATTTTGGGACTTTTTTATACGTTTTAGTTAAATTAAATAGGTGTTTGAAGAAATTTTATCGCCACATAGCAACAACTATATCAACGTCTCCCTTACTGTTTGAAAAATGATTGCTTTGACTTCTTGTTTCACCTGCAATTACAATTTCTCCTTTTGAAGTCTGTATTATATCATTTCCTAAATCATCATTATCGCCTCCTAATGAAAAAGTTTCTATTAATTCTCCGCCTGCAGTGATATGGAGTAATACAATATCATTTTCTCCTGCATTATAGGTAAAATGTATATCAGAACTTCTAGAATGTCCAATTATAAAAATACTTTTATCAAAACTCTCAACTAATGCCATCCCTGAATCAAAATCAGAACCGCCAAAACTATTTTCATTTATAAGATTCCCAAATTTATCTATTGTAACTATCCATATATCAGAACTCCCTTTTGGACTGGAAACATCTTTATCTTGACTGAATGAACTGCCAATAATTTTATAATTGCCACTAAAATCTTTAATCACGGCTCTCGCTTGATCAATTCCACTTCCTCCAAAGGAATTTTCCCAAATCATTTCTCCTTTTGAATTGACAAGAATAGCCCATATATCATAACTCCCCTTTGGACTGGAAATATCAACATCAAGACTTTCTGAAGTACCTATAATTAGAAAATCTCCGTCTTCTGTCTCAATTGCATCATATGATCTATCATTATTGCTTCCTCCATAATATTTTCTCCATTGTAAATTCCCGTTCTGGTCTATTTTATGACACCAGAACTCTCCAACTCCATGATGTTTTTTCAGTCCAACATAATCATTCCCTTCGCCCTGAGAAGAAGTAACGTCTAAAAACCCATTAAAAAAATATCCTCCATCAATGGTTGGAATAATAGAATAAGCATGATCATGCCCTTTGAATCCATAAACATCTTCCCAAATTATATTCCCAAATTGATCAATTTTTATTATCCAATTATCATGTGGATCTCCATTCAGTTTAATATCATCAAAACCATCGTTTGGATTAATGTCTCCATCTTTGCTACTTGTATATCCAACCAAAATATAGCCCCCATCTTGAGTTTGAATAACTGAATGGCCATGATCATCACCAGATCCACCATAAACTTTTTTCCATAAAATATCTCCATTGTGATCAAGTTTTAAGAAAAACCAATCTCTATCAGAAGTATTTTTCCCTGATATATCTCCATCATTACTTTTAGTGTTTCCTAAAACTGCAAATCCGCCATCATTAGTTTCTATAATTGAATGTGCAATATCCTCATCACTACCTCCATAAAGCTTTACCCAAAGCAATTCTCCTTCAAAAAATTCAGGGACTTGCCAATCAGAAATTAGCTGATCATCACAACTTAGAAAAAATATCATCATAAAGACAAAAAAAAGATTTTTCATCTACTGTGATTTTTTAACTAAAAACAATCCTGAATTAGAGTCACTTATGGAAATTATACCGCTTTCAAAATAAGGATAAACACTCCAAACACCATTAAAAGAAGTTGAATTATTAATTGGGTAAGTATCAAAAAAACCTAATTCATTAATTTCTTTTTCAGATATACCGCTTATATCAATTATCCTTATTCCTGATGTATAATTTGCTAAAAAAAATGTATCCCCTTTAACATATCCATTATGATCAATTGCTGGTGTTGGGCTATAATAGAAATGATAAACTTTGGGATCATCTAGATCAGTAACATCAATAATAATTGTCCTGGTATTTCCTCCTCTTTCTATCTCATCTGCCTCATCTCCAAGAATAAAATATTTTTGGTCTTCAGTAAACCATCCCTGATGGGTATATGCAACATTTTCATAATCTATTGAAGAAATTGAAATTGGATTTTCTTTATCTGTTACATCAACAAAAACAAGTTTACTCTCATTGCTGCCAACAAAAATCTCCTTTTCATTATAATCAGAATCAGGGCCTATGTAATTTACAACCTGCGCATCATGAGTATATCCATCCCCACCATATCCTCCTACTTCATTTGGACTTGTAGGATTAGAAATATCAATGAAATGAACTCCTCCATTATAATCATCAGCTCTGGAAGTTCCAACAACATATGCATACCCACTATCTTCATTTATTGCTATGTTGTGAGCATTACCAAAAGTGTTTAGGGTTGCATCTGGTTCAAAAGTTTTTCTCCCATCTACCCCTCTTAAGTTCTTTAAATCAAACACCTGCAATCCATGATTTTCAGCCTCACTGACAATAAATGCATGATCATTATAAACTTTTATATCACGCCAAATACTATTAGATGTAGCGCTTAATAGTTTACCAAGAAAAATTGGCTTTTCAGGGTCACTAATATCAACAAAACCTGTTCCATCATCAAGTCCCATTAAAACATATTCCTTTTGAGTTTGAGGATCTGACCATCCCCAGCTATCATTACCCCTTTCACTTTCAAAATCTGATAAGGATAAATGAGCAATTAGATCATATCCTTTACAAGGATATTCCCCAGCAAAACCATCTTCACATAGAGCTTTTTTAATTTCAGAATTAGAATCTAAACCAGATTGATTTTCAGCGAAAAATTCATCATAATTACCCCTATATCCAATCTCTCCTCTTGTGCATGCAAAAACAATTAGAGAACATAGTATCAATTGAAAAAACTTCATCAAAAAATATTTTCTTTAAAGATATTGTTTTGCAAAGAACAAACTATATTGCGCTATACAAAATTATCATCTTAATGTTTGAAAATAAAAATCCTACTCCTCTTTCAGATTATGGAGAATTTAAATTAATCGAACATTTAACAAAAAATTTCAGTCTTACCCAAAAAACTACACTCAAAGGGGTTGGAGATGATGGAGCTGTTTTGAAGTTGGATGATCGCCTTACTGTTTTAAGCACAGATTTGCTAATTGAAGGAATTCATTTTGATTTATCTTATATGCCATTAAAACATCTTGGGTATAAAGCAGTAGTGGTAAATCTCTCTGATATTTTTGCTATGAATGCAATTGCAAATCAAATAACTGTTTCGATAGCTGTTTCAAATCGCTTTAATGTGGACTCTTTAGAAGAACTTTATTCAGGAATCTCTCTTGCTTGTAAGAATTTCAAAGTCGATCTTATTGGTGGAGACACTTCAAGTAGTGTTCAGGGTTTAACAATTTCAATAACCGCTTTGGGACAAGTAGCAAAAGAAAAAATAACTTATCGAAGTGGTGCAAATTCAAACGATATTTTAATGGTTAGTGGTGATCTTGGTGGGGCTTATATGGGATTACAAGTTTTGGAACGCGAAAAAGCTGTTTTTAAAGTTAATCCTCAATCTAAGCCAGATTTATCAAAATATTCTTACTGCATTGAAAGACAACTTAAACCTGAATCACGAAAAGATATTATTAAAATTTTAGACGAACTAAATATTGTACCTACTTCCATGATTGACATTAGTGATGGTTTGTCATCTGAAATTTTACATTTATCAAAATCCTCAAAACTTGGATGCCTAATTTATGAAGAAAAAATTCCCATAGATCAGGAAGTTAAAAATACAGCCGAAGAATTTAAATTCAACTCGACAACTGCTGCCCTTAATGGAGGTGAAGATTATGAGCTCTTATTTACAATAAAGCAAATAGATTATGAAAAGATCAAAAATAATAATCTTGTCTCTGTTATAGGTTATATGACAGATGAAAAGCTAGGGTGTTTTATGCAAAATAATTTGAATCAAAAAATAGAATTAGTAGCACAAGGGTGGAAAAATTTTTAAATTTTACCCTAGGGCAACATCCAAGATCATCATAATTACAAAACCTCCAACAAAACCTAGAGCTGCAATATCTGTATACTTGTCAAGCTGAGTTTCTGGTATTACTTCTTCAACAACCACAAAAATCATTGCTCCTGCTGCAAACGCAAGTGCATAAGGCAAAATTGGAGTGAAAAAAGTAACTGCAAGTGCTCCTAAAACTGCGAAAATAGGTTCAACTATTGCAGACATTTGACCGTACCAAAAAGACTTAAATCTACTCGCTCCTTGACGTCTTAAAGGAACTGCAATAGCTATCCCTTCAGGAAAATTTTGAATTCCGATTCCAATGGCAAGAATAACTGCGCCACTTATAGATGCTTCAGGAATTCCAGCAGCTACCCCTCCAAATAAAACTCCTACTGCTAATCCTTCTGGAATGTTATGCAAGGTAATAGCCAGGGCTAAAAGAGTTGTCCTGTGCCAAGGTGTTTTTATTCCTTCAGATTCTTTAAAATTGATATGCAAGTGAGGTAATACTTTATCTAATCCAAAAATAAAAAGTGCCCCTAATGAAAATCCAATTGCTGCGGGAAAAACTTTAACAAAACCTTCTCCTTCACTCATTTCTATTGCAGGTGAAAGCAAACTCCAAAAACTAGCAGCAACCATAACTCCTCCAGTAAAACCAAGCATGCCATCTAAAAAGGCCCTGTTCATAGATCTAAAAATAAAGACGAAAGATGCCCCTAAAGCAGTTACTCCCCAGGTAAATAGAGTCGCATAAAAAGCACCTGTCACTGGGTCTATACTTGAAAAAAAATCTAATATGGGTTGCATGATT
>CEQN01110851.1_pt1 | contig 16939 bp, 7 predicted proteins | sample 427011 | NCBI WGS metagenome assembly CEQN01 (sample SAMEA2621277, study PRJEB7988) | marine metagenome | biome: marine biome (ENVO:00000447); feature: deep chlorophyll maximum layer (ENVO:xxxxxxxx); material: "saline water (ENVO:00002010), including plankton (ENVO:xxxxxxxx)" | depth 120 m
AACGCGAGAAAGAGATTGCGTTGGAGATATTGTCAGGTAAGAAGAATGTTGAAGACTATTATATTACAAGACATGAAGAAGAATACAGAGACTCAAACTTTCAACCTAGCTATTATGACAGCAGTAGGCTCAGCAGCAATAATACTGTCACTGTGGTTTATAGAGAGAACCCTGGTACAGGGTATTGTGATAGGTTCAGTGTTACTGACTATGGCGTGGGCATTGGCTCGTCTAGACTCGAAGGCTACCTAGAGCTCGGCTTCTCAACTAAGAGAAACACAGCCGAGAACTTCGGTGCCTTTGGACTCGGAGCAAAAGTCCCGCTCTCAACAGGAGTAGACTACTACACTGTCGAGACAGCATACAATGGCAAGTTGTTTAAATTCAACTGCTATGCGTACAAGACAGACTTCATGATTGGTAAGTTTGAAGGTGATGGTTTTATTACCCTCAGTGACGGGACACAAGTGTTCTACCGGAACACAAACTCAGACAACTTTACTAAGGTATCCTTTGGTGTAAAGAGACATAACAGAAGTAAGTTCAAAGAAGCTGTGCAAGATCAGCTAAACTACTTACCTAACGTTAAGTTTATGTACACGCATGAGGATGGTTCTACACTAGACAATAGCGTCACGAGCAAAGTCCTCTACAGCTCTGATAATCTTATTGTCTCAGACTCCTGGGGTTGGAGTCGCCCACACATACTTATGGTTAAAGATCCAAAGGCCACTACGGGTATTAACTATGGGTTCGTGGACTTCCGTGAACTGGAGATGGAGCAGCTATGGGGTGCAGTAGCTATCAAGTGTCCTGCTCGTCAGGCATACACAGATCCAGACAATGGGAGCGAGATCGTTATACAAGACGGTGTCGATGTTACCCCAAGCAGAGAGAAAGTTATATGGAATGAGAATACGAAGAACTATATCCAAGGTGCTATTGAGAGGGCAGCTCAAGACGCAGCTAATGTAATTGATAAACAGCTAGACGAGAAAGATTTTATGACGTGGATTCAGAAGTGCAGAGACGTTCTCTACAAAGGGGACAGTCAAGACTCAGCACTGAAGGCTTTGGGTCATATCGTAGACAAAGAGAAGATCAAGCCTAGGTTTCCTGGAGATAAGACTATACAGTACGCAGGTCCTGGTGGTTTGTTGAAAGGCTTCAAGGTTAGAAATGTAAGCAAAGTATTTAAGAAAGATAGTTGGAAGATAGAAAGAGAAGAAGTTGGATGGGGTCAAGTAAACTTTGACAACCTATACTTCGTCGAAGGCAATCCATCGAAGCTTAAGGACCTGTACCTTATGAAGAACGGTGAGACACTGTCCGTCATCTCTGAACACTACCCGACGAACATACACAATGACCCCAAGGTGCAAGCGTATGTAGATAATGTCAATCTCATGCGTATTCGTAACTGGGCATTGATGAAAGATTCGCCGGTGATTAAGTGGGATTATGACGAGATCGAAGTACCCGAAGACTTCTCAGAAAATGTAACAAGTGAGGAAGAGATACGTGCACAGCATGGTCAGTTTCAGAACCTTACAGCTGCAGAGCGTAGAGCATTGACTGGTAATCAAGTCATGTTTACTCTACGTAGAGCAGACTCAGGTCATGATAAGAAGTATGCTAGCCACATTGATGACTGGGTATGGGATAAAGTTGAGGCACCCCTCAATCTAATTCAGAAGACGTCCACAGAAACGTACTATGGCACGTCTGAAGATGCTGATCTACTATACCTAGCAGCCACTATATGTGCAGCGCAGGTCCCTGATTGGGCCAGCGTTCATCCCAAAGCAGACTACTGGGCTACAAACAGAAATGATACAGCAACTGTAAAGAACCAGAACCCTGTATTCACAAACTTTACACCCCATAGATTCTTTAATGATTATCATGGAACGTGGTACAAAGGTTTTGATGAAGAGAGGGCTAAGGATACTCCGATACAATTGTTTAAAGTTTCTGGTAAGACAGCTAAGCAGCTTGAAGGATCGAACGCTAAGCATATTAGTAGCTTTTTCTCAACCCTAGAAGATAATAAATGGACAATGAACGAACATGTTAAAGAGTGGTTCACAGGATGTATGCTCCCTGAAATACCTGATTGGGTATTTACTCTAAGGGAAGTTGACCCACAGTATAAAGACGTATATGAAAGATGTATGGCATACGTAAAGAAGTATCAAAGTCATGGCAGGTACTTTGACACCAAGGACGATAGGTTCAAGGATGTTATAGATACCATGCGGAAGATGCATGACATGCAAGTCTTCATGATGGATACTGATGATGCTGATGCTATCAAAGCTAAGTCTATGGAACTATTCAAAGTCGCAGACGTTGATGCTACGATAATGGATGAGGACATGCTTATACTGGGTCAATACTTGGAAGAGTTCTTGGAACCCCTACGTCCACTTTTTGATAAAATAATGTTCAATAGTGCTGATTCTCAGGACTTTTGGAGAGAGATTCGTTTGTATCTTGCAGCAAAGAACAGAGATAAATTTAACCCACCATCATGATATCTATTAATGTTATAGGTGAATTGATATCCGGTAGCTACGGCAACACCCCGTACTCTCGCACATACGAGAAGGATATCTACGAGCAGATGGTTGTGCTTGCAGATCAAGCAGACAACGCTGCTACGGTGGAGCAATACAATGACATACTAGAACGGTTTGCATTGTTAATTACAGAAGATCTTAATGAGAAGATGATACACGCTCAGTTCCTGGGCGGTGTATCTCTTCACAAAGATTCTGCTGGGAGACATTTTGTTCAGTTTGAAGGGGGAGATGTAATAGACACCCCACTACCCGAGTCACTTGTAGAACGTTTCTACGATTCTAATGACAAGGGTGTGGATGTCGTTCCTCTCTACAAACTATGGATGAGATGGCTTCGTAATCCTATACTTCGTAAGAAGAATGAAGAAGGTAAAGGTGATGAATTCACCACTCGCTTCTTTGATTTTATCGACATGAAGTACGTGCATCCAAGACTCCGTATAGAGTACATGGAGGAGCACGGACTAAGTGAAGAGCTTGCTACACAGCGAGCAACTATGTACCAAGTAAAGATCACCAAGGAAGGTCTGGTCAATGCTTTCAAGGTCTCGAAAGAGATCATGCACAAGTATGACTCTGAGACTGGGGAAGAAGTTCCTCGTTATCAGCGTACCTTCAATGTGGATACAGGTGAGATAGAGAGTGAAGGACTCCCCGAACACGTGGAGGACAGACTCTTCGAGCCTGCTGTCTGGTCTAGCGGTGATAAGTTTTACTGTGAGGGTGCCAATGGCTACTCTGACCCACAGTACTTTATCAAGGTTGGTTGTACACACAGACTCCCGTCATGGGATATGGTGAACACCAATGATGATCGTAGCTGTGTACCAGGACTGCATGTTGGTGGTCTCAAGTATATTGCTTGGTACTCTGGAGAGATTCACAATGTCTTCGTTGATCCCATGCACGTTGGTGCTGTCCCTAACTCAGAGGATGGTGCTATCCGTTGCATTCAATACTTCGTACACTCTAGCTTAGTTGGTGTGAACGGTAGTATGTATCACTCTTCTGCATATGCAGCTAAGACTGATGCGGAGTGGGAGCAGTTGAAGGAAGCTGTGGTGACCTCTATGCGTAGTATGGTAAAGTTTTCAAGAAACCTTTACTGTACTACTAACAGTGATTTGTAGTATGAGTATAGAGAGACTGCCCAAAGACAGTGCTATCTGTCTTATTGACGCCGACTCTCTGGTATACTACGAAATGGATAAGGCTACATACGAAGAAGCAGTCTATGGACTGGACAAGCGTATTAGTCATATCCTTGAGCAATGCAATACCACGGAGTATGCTGGCTTTCTAACTGAAGGCCGCTGCTTCCGGTATAGCGTAGCTGAAGATTACAAAGGCAACCGTAAAGGCAAACCCAAACCACCCATATTCTATGCTCTCAAGCAATACTTGAAGCAGGAGTATGGGTTTTGGGGCCTTGCCTGTTTGGAAGCTGACGATCTAGTTAGTTACTACTCATACACAGATGAGCGCAAGACCATTATCTGTTCACCAGATAAGGATGTGCTGTATCAGTGTGTGGGTATGCACTACAATTACCGTACATCAGAGTTCCTACATACGTCTCCTGACGATGCCATTAAGTTTCTTTGGAAGCAGGTGTTGATGGGAGATAGCACAGACCATATACCAGGGTTACCAGGGGTAGGGGATAAAACTTCTACTAACTGGTTGAAGACTAGAACTAAAGACTTTGAGGGCTTTGTCCTTAAAAAGTATATTGAGAAGTTCGGGATGATCGATGGATTATTTAAATTCCATGAGACATTTCGTCTTGTCTACATGCTCCGCAGTGAGCAGGATATACAAAGAGAAGCTGGTATTAAGCTTCCTAAGTTAGAAGTTTCACGTCGTATAAACCCAGAAGAGTTATGGTAGAATGTCAAAAAATACAGCTTACGCCTATCAATGGCAGAACTGTAAGACTAATAGGAGACTTTTCTATATGCACTACGGGCGAGACAGATGGACGTGTGTCCTCTGTTACGTTTGACTTTCAAGATTTGTTTGGTCCTTGCATAATAAGTGAGGGCGATACTATTACAGTGGGTGAAAAAGCTAGGTTCAAAGTAAATATAATTAGAGAGATAAGAAGTCTTAATGGGACTCTTAGTCACTATGATTTACTTACTGCAGACCTAAACACTAGCAGCATTATGGCCATGCCTTTACTAGGCGGTGACCGTAGTCTGTATATGTGGGACAAGTTGTTTGTCAATGCTTTTGTTGAGACAGAAGATCATAAGGATTGCATAGCTCTCCTCTACAGGTATTCTTCTCAGCCCGTGTTTACAAAGTTTGAATCCGCCCTTTGTTCTTTCAGGACGTTTATCAAAAGATATGATCCAGACCCGGCTCATGTTCTCTTTGTATTTGACATACCTGATAAGGCAAGACCATCTTACGATCAGCTGAAGGCTGGCCATTACTCACAGATTGATGATGAGTACAAGCTTAAGATACTTCAGTTTCATGGTTATGATATTGATGGGCATACAGGTCAAGTCTTGTTTCAAGCAGCTTCTCTACGTGAACGTATGGAAGAAGACCTGCAGGTTCGTATCCCTGAGGATGCTGAGCTCTACAGTAAGCTTGACATGAAGAAAGAGAAATACAATCAAGAGTACTATTCCCCTAAGAAAAAAATATTAAGATGAATAATAGATTAGAAGAACAGCTTGGGGATTGGTGGCCGATCCTCAAGCCTGTCTTTGACTCGCAGAGGTTTGTACTCTTGCGTGAGCAACTAAAGGCTGAGTATGAAAATGAGGTATGTTACCCATCACCTGATAGAGTATTCAGAGCTTTTGACCTCACACAGTTTCGTGATCTTCGTGTAGTCATAATAGGACAAGACCCATACCACAATGGTATAGCTACAGGTCTGGCGTTTGCTACCAACAACGGTAAGATGTCTCCTAGTCTCAGGAACATTGTCAAAGAACTCCATGAAAGTTATGGAGAGGATATAGATCCAGGCTTTGATACATCTCTTGAGAGCTGGGCTGAACAAGGTGTGCTGCTTATTAACACGTCATTGACTGTTCGTAAAGGCTCCCCTAACTCACACAAGAAATTGTGGGAGGGTTTTACTGTGCAAGTAATTAAACGGATAATAGCGAATCACAATAACGTTGTGTTTGTAGGCTGGGGTAAAGACGCAGCTAAGATGATCACTGATTGTTACGTACCAAACGAGAAACCTTCTATGTCCCTGTTCCCAGAGGACGAGACATCACACTATATACTTACAGCTCCCCACCCGGCAGCTGAGGCATACTCAGGTGGTAAGGCAGGTTTCTTTGGTTGTAACCATTTTCTAAAGATAAATCAGTATCTTAGTCAGCCGATTAACTTTATAAAACCTATACACGATGAGCGACGGGATTTGGTTCCAGGATAATGCCACCACCCACACTGCAATGAAATTTGTAGATAGAAACTTGACAACTATAGACGAAGTGAAGTATATTTTGGATAGCATATATAAAATGCTCGAAGAGAAGAATAAAGCCTACGGAGATTCCTCGTTGAACCCGATTAGATTGTTCTCTCGAGCTGATGCCCCAGAAGCACTTCGCGTTCGTATAGATGAAAAGTTAGCTAGGATTAAGAACCAGGGCTCTCATGATGATGAGGACTCTATATCTGATCTGATTGGGTATCTAGTTTTACTTAAGGTAGCTATGAAAAGAAAGGGGGACAATTAAGTCCCCCTTTTATTCATACAAATGTGAAGTTAATTGTAAGAGCTGCGTTCTTTAATTCTGGGAACTCTTGTCTTACCTGCTCATCGATAGCTGGCTGAAGGTAGTGGTGTATCACTGACTCCTCGCTAGTCTCTGTAGAGATACGCTGTACCCCAACATCGTTAATACCAGCATCAATATGTAGAAACTTCAAATCCTTGGAGCATACTACTTTAACGATCTGTCTTTTCATCTTGATTACAATATAGGGTGAAATCCTCAGTGATAGGGGGTTGAAGAGACAACATGTGGATAAAATCCTGCATGTCTATCACACCGTTGTTATTGAAATCAAACTGCTCCATATCAGACCCGGGTGTAATAGGGTTACCAAATCCTACTAGCAGTAAAAGAAAGTCCATTATAAAGTTGCTCCAGTTCATACCTATCATACGGTATGACCTTAGCAAAGGTTACCCCTTTTACCAGGGATTATTTCTGTAAGAACTTAATCTTCTCCTCTGGGGTCAGGGTAGACAGAATACCATCAGTGATTGGGAGGACTCTAGTAATATCTCGTATGATCTTTCTATCACCCTTCTCATAGATACCTTGCTTACGCTGGTAGAATATCTCATCCTCTGGTGTTACACCTATTGCATACCCAAACTCTGAAGTTCCTTGGTCTATCAAGTTAGTCCACTTCCTAAACAGGTTTGCCGTAGCTGTTGGTGAGTCCAGTATTCTTATGAACTCCTTAGGGTTGACAAACTGCAGCAGCTCTGTATTGAGTCTCTTGGCCTGGTAGGCGAAGAATCTCATAGCGTAGCTGTCCTCGTCGTCGTCCATCATACCTGCAAGAGCTCTACCTATTACGTATGTAGCTCCCACTATGGCTGCCTCAAACATAGTTCTACGTATGTTCTGCTGGTCCACCTCGGAGTAGCTACTCAGTCCCAGTCCCTGTGATGGTATGTTCTTGATGTAGTCAACAAACGATAGGTACATACCTCTGGTTACTGTACCAGCTTCTTGGTCCACGTGGTACCCATCACCATGTCCAAATCTCTTACGCAGCTGTGGCTGGAAGTAATTACGGAACAGTGTCAGTATCTTACCAAGTGCACTTCTTTGGAAGTGTGACTTGTCACGTCTACCTTTTATCTGGTTAGTTTTCTTAGCGACAGATCTTAATCTACCTGTGAACTTACCCTGGTCAAAGTTGGCAACACGTGGGTCCACAACAAGCAGACCATCCTTGTCTGTTATCAAGAGATCCCAAAGATCTGCTGGCTCACCCTTCTCATTGTTGATAACCTTGCCGTTCTTATCCTTAAGCTTACCCTTCATAGCCTTCATCAGAGCTATCATTCTAACTGCAGATGTCTGGTGTTCAACAGCATGCTGCAGTACAAAGAATGAATCTGTAGCCATGGCCTGCTTCATCTTACCACCTGTGATGTTCTTGCCCATCGAGTCGTCCGCCTCAATCAAGGCATCAAACATTACCATGGCTTGTCCAAGCTTAGTTGTTGGGGCCATCTTACCAAGGTCTGCTAATGCACCACCTGAAGCTGTGTACTCTGCCATAGCAGCTCTGTACTGAGAGCGGTTAAAGAACTGCCCTGCCCATGCTTCTTCCCATGTCATGAGATTGTCAAGGATGGCCTGGTTACCTGCCTGCAGTGTATTAAACGACAGAGTGTTTAGTGCTGTAAGTACAGACACGGACGACGCTATCTTGTTTGCCTCCCCAAGTCCTCTTATGTACTGAGGTATGTCGTATTGTCCATAGAAGTTTGCATCCACATACGACTGCAGGTGCTTGAATGTATTGGAGTCAACACCCTTACCCTTCTTGTATACCTGTGCATCTGCAGGAGATAGCTTGTTGAGGATCTTAGATCCAGTTGCTGGGTCTGTCTCCAACACTTCTCTACGTGCATGTATATCAACCATGGTATTCACCAACCCTTGCATCTCAGACTTAGCCTCAAACATGTTGGTCATGTGGTGGAACTGCATCAAGCTGGCTGCTATGTCACGGCTGATCTCTTTCTCGTTCACTCTGTTTGTGTACAAGATTGGGACACCTTTCTGCATCTGCCCATCTACTTCTTGGAATACACCGTACTCTATATCGGTAGCCTGCCTAGTCAGGTTATCTACTACCTGATCTTTTATTGTACTACCTATTCCCTGCTCTTGCATTCTATCGATGCTATCCTTTCTTATAGCAGGCATCTGGTATGAGTACTTGTCCCATGCATTGGTGTACAGGCCAGCTCTAGTACCCCTAGCTTGGTCAGCATGATATCTATCTATCAGTGCATCGTAGTATGCTTTCTTCTCTGGTGACTCTTGTATAGCTCTCCACTTAGGATCTATATACTTATCACTTGGCATAGCCAGCTTGCCAGAGAATGTACCATTACTTCTATTCCATCTAGCCTCATCGATAAGCTCTGACAACTCTCTTTTAAGTACAGATACTTTGTCTTGGTCGAACGCAGACGCTGAGTCTTTCAGCTGTGCTATCTCAGCTCTAATTGCAGCCTGTCTCTTCTGGTTGTCATCATATATCTTCTGAGCATCCTTTACTGGCTGTGTATTCTCTGCATACCATTCAGCTCTCTGCTTATAGAAGTTTCGTATTGCTTGGCTACCCTTCCCAGTTTCATCCATAGCCCACTGCTTGTAGGCTTCACTGTTTCTAGATACGAACTTACCATCATCATCCTTGGGCCATCCGTTATCCTCTTTGAATTTTGACTCTGCATTAGAACGTGCAGTGTAGAATTCATTGGCGTCATACTTCTGCACTAAGAACAATACATCCTGCCCACCCAGCTCGTTTACTGTAAGGAAGTCTTTATTGAACTCAGCCACCCTGAAGCCTCCACCCTTGAAGTCTTTGAATGCATCATACTTCTTCTGGAATGCAAAGATTGTTCTCCTGCTCTTCTCGTTGGCTTCAGTAAACTGATCGTTGAATGCCATAGCAAACAGTTGCAAGTTCTGCTCTGACGAGTAGATAAGTGGGTCCATTTGGTAGGAGTACGCAGACTTGTCTACGTGAGCGTTAGTCATCTCCTGTATCAGCTGCTTTCTACCCAGCTTCTTATTGCTGAGCTGTTGGACCTTCAGATCTACGAGAGCCTCTATTCTCTGTGCATCAGTAAGCTCACCTCTACCATGCTTTACCTGTATGAGACTGTACTCAGGATCTCTTCTGTCAATACCACCTATGTCGTTATTACGTTTGGTAGCAGCTATCACATCGTCTAGCTCTGCGTTTACCTCTTCTCTGCCGTAGTTAACCAGTGAGTCAGCGGCCAGCGGGATGGCAACTTTGATATACTCGTTGTCCAGCTCCTGCACATCTATCAGTGCATCTTGCAGATCAGACAGGATGTTTCTCTTACGCTGTTCAGTTCCTTCTTCCCCAACCACATCCCGAAGCAATACCTGTGTTTGTCTAGCAAGACCACCACCACCATCTATGCTATCGATGATTCTCTTCAAGGTATCTACCTCTCGTAGTATTCTGAGTGCTTCTTTCTTTCCTACAGGTGCCTCTCTCTTGGACAGGTTTCTGAGGTCATTCATCATGGCCTTAGCTCTATCCACATTGAGTACGACATACTCCTGTATCTTCATGAATGCATCCAGGTCATTCTTGTTCTCCTTGATTCTGGATATATTCTGACGTAACTCTTTCAGTCTACGTATCTGCTCGTTATCCCTAGCATCTTCAGGCACCATCTCGAGCTGACGTATCTCAGCATTAATTGAGATAGTTGCAGTCTTGTACAAGTTATCGACCTCTTGTTGGAAGTCTCGTGATCTCTGTACCTTCTCATTGAACACCCCAGACAACTGCAATCCACGCAGCTCACCTGCAAACATCTTCTCTGCAAGAACAACAGCAGCATCAGGTTGTACACCAAACAGTCTGCCCAGTGCTCTCATGATTCTGTTAATCAGTCTACGGAAAGCGCTAGGCTTGTTTCTTTCTAGTCTTGCACCCTCTATACCTATGGCTGTAACAAGTATCTCCTTACCCATCTCGAACTCAGATAGGTTCTGCCCTGCATAGGCTCTTTCTACTTGTGCTACGAGATCTGGTCGAAGTCTTCTTACCTGTGCTATATATCCCTCTACCTGAGACTTGGGTAGCATGTCTATAAGTATGTGCCCAAACTCGTGGTACGCTGTGTCGTCAGTCATTTGGTTAGGGTCAAACGTTACTACGTCACCCTGCACTTGACCTTTCACCCCTTTTTCCAGGGAGCCTTCTTCTACGATTACATCGATACCTGCCTCTGCAAATGCAGCCTTCAGCTTAGTGATCTTAGACTTAGGGTCTCTATCTCTTCCTCTGTTAAGATCCAAGTCCCTGCTCTGACTAGCCTGGTTCTGCATGCCTTGTATAGTTTCTGGCACTGCATTCTTAGGCGGATACAGGATACTACGATTGTTGCCTGCTTCGTTAAGCATGCCCTCACGACCTCTAGTCTCTGTCCTGTGGTATGTAACTATAGGATCAGCTTGATTAACAGGATTAGGAGACTCCACTCTATCATATACGTATGAGTTACCAAACCCGTCCGTACCTATAATAGTGTTAGGTCTTCGTTTAAGTATATTCTGAGGCAGCTCGTAAGACTGTAACACTGGTGAAGGTACACCTCTTACCATGCTGACTACGTTGTCTGCTACGGGGAACATGTGCTTCTTACCAAGCTTCATGTGTCCATAGTCCTGTACGAATCTAGCCTTCAGATCATTCAGTGCTGATCCAGTGTTACGGACCTTGACCATCTCTTGTGACAGGTATTCTCCTGCACCTATCTCCTGCATAACAGAGTGAGGTATCATACCAAACATAGATGTTGGTGATGTCTCAAACCCTGATGTAGAGATAGAGTTAGTGATAAGGTCTTTAGCAAACTGTCTTATCTCGTTGGTGGTTTGTGCATCATACCCGAAAGACTCTGGTCTGTTCAGCATGCGCTCCCACTCTCTCTGCATCTTGTTCTGCTCAGTGTTTGTTCTGCCCTGTGCATTGTTGAACTCCAAGCTAAAGAATTTACTCTCAGCGTTGTACTGAGTCTCTTTAGGTGTAAGCTGCTTGACTATGCTGAGGTTAGCTATCAGTGGCAGCTGTCTCATCTTGCTCAGGCTAGCTATGATGTTCTGGTCAGTAGACAAGTGTACAACACTCAGTGTATCCTCGGACAGATACTCAGACTTGCTGAGCGGCGATCCCTGCTTTGTCAACAGGTGGTGAGATATTATTCTATTCAGAGCTCTGTGCTCTTCTATAGACATGAAACCTTTACCAGTCAGATCTTTGACGAAGCTCTTGAAGTTAGCAACTGATATCTGTGTACCAATCATACCTGCTCTGTTAGCAACGTCCATTGCTGTAAGCATAGCACTATGGTATGCAGCTTGGTATCTGTATGCATCTCCATACAGCACAGAGTCTATAAACTCTGGCCCTCCGTAAGCTTCTAGCTGTCCCTCTCTGATAGCTTCTACCTTATCAAAGTATGCCTGGTGTGCAGCAACACTACCAGCACCGTCTATGTTATCCACAGATACTGCTGAGTAAGTAGTCTGCAATGCATTAGCTCCCCTGTACAGGGCTATCATAGTATTCTCTATGGCAAGTTGTGCATCCCGATCATCATAATCTATCTCTGCCCAGTTGCCTTTAGCATCTGGACCTCCTATATCTAGGTTGGCTTCAGTCTGCTTATTTCTCTTTTTATTTCCATAGAAACCTGCTTGCTGTGGACTGTTGACATCCTTTCTCTGCATCTCGTCAGTAATAATCCTTACATACGGATGGTTTAGGAACTTGATTATTTGCTGTGGTGTAGCACCTATACTTAGCAGGTATACTGTAAGTGGTGCTGTCTTAGAGTTATCGTTAGCTGCATTCTGCAGTGGATCTTTTACAGAGTCAACAGCTGCAGACAGGTACTGCTTAAGGAAGTGGTCGGTAGGTCTGATGATACCAAACACATCTGGGAATGCTGCATTCTGTCTTATAGCATTCAACTGCTTCCCATCTACAGTTACAGTCACTGGGCCTGTGATCTCTTGTCCTGTTGACGTCACTATGTTACGTCCAGCTATAGAGTTAGCATATATACCACGGAGTGACATAGATAGCATGTTCTCGTATGCAGCTGTGATGTGTGTAAGTGGGTTGAACAAGTCAACATCTCCACGCTCCTCTTTACCCATACCTATCTCGTTAAGTCCTGCCTCAATATCTCGGATACCTTCTGGGTCTAGAACTTCCTGTGCGTGAATAGGATCTACAGCAACAGCCTCCATCACATCAAGTATGATGTTGTTTACAGCTTCCGATGGGTATGTTGCATCTAGTATCTGTCCTGGATTAGCCTTGAGGGAGTTGTAGTCTGGCATGATTCTACCAGTACCATCCTTCTTCTGTGTAGGCATCATCAAGAACATCTTGTCAATGTCAAAGTCAGAGCCCATGCCTGTAGTGATCTGAGATGGGACTCTCACAGCAGTCATGTGTCCTGATGGGATTACTCTCTTAATCTTAAGGGTAACCATAAATGACTTACTTGCATTAGGTATACGGTATGCAAGTATTCTCCTGTTCTCCTCTGCTATGTCTGTAGTATCTAGGTCCACCCCAACTGGGAGGTCGAGTCCGAATGCAGCAAGCTGATCTTGTCCTATCTCTACCTCTGCATGTGTAACAAAGCCATCTTCATTTACGTCCAGATACTTAAGCTCACCTGTTTCTTCATGAGCACCGAACTCAGCAAACTGAACCATCTCCAATCCATTGACCTTCTGCTTGTATACACCCTTACGGAATGCACTAAACAGCAGACTGTCGAAGGTGTTCTGGAATCCAGGGTAGCTGAGCGGTAGACCAAACATTACTTGTCCTGCCTCATCAAGCTCAAGTCTCATGCTCTCTATGACGTTCTCAGCCAAGCCTCTCTCTTTGGCCATATCCAAGAGTCTGTTACGCATAGTAACAATGAACTTACTGTCCACTATCTGGTCAGGGTTCTTCTCAAAGAAGTCATCTGTATACCCCAGTGCATCCTTAAGCTCAGCGATATCGTTCATCACCTTACGCTCGATAGCATTGTGGTACATCTCTAGCATGACATCACCCTTCACCTTCACAGGCTTGTTAGTTCCTACGTTAAGGGTGTAGCTATGTCTACGATTTACATTAGCTATCTGATTCTTCTTAGGCTGCTTACCCAGGTTCGTCTTAGTTTCTTCTTTGACCCCGATATCTTGTGGGAATCTAAGTCCTCTGGTATCCAAAGACAGTACATGCAGCTTATCAAACTGTCCTGTTTCGTACTCAAACAGAGTCTCTGGGTTAGCTATCAGCTTATTATCTACAATCTTGTACGGACGTATCTGCCCAAGCTTGGTAGCTGACTCTGTATTTATAACATCGATAGGTGTTTGTCCCTCGTACTTATCTCTTGCCTCCATACGAGCGAGCATGTCCTCCAGTATAGGACGTCCCTCCGCAAGCTGGTCAGTCAATACCATGTACGAGTTCTTATCAGATATAGGTATATCTATGTCTGACAGTGCCCCACCCATATTGTTGAGTGTATCGTACTGTGGCTTCATTGGTACAAGCGGGCTACGTGCAGAGTCCCATCTTCTGAGCCCAGGTATCTGAGACTTGTAGTCTTGATACACCTCTTCGTCTACAGGCGTCCATTCTCCCTGCCCCTCTCTGATCTTTCTATAGTGGTCTATCGTAATGAATGCCTGAGCATCTGTTGCGTTAGTCTCTTTATATTTTTTTATTGCATCCTCTGCTGCTCTTCTTGCAGCATCTCTAGGTGCACCGTTACGTACCAGACCATCCTCAATTGCCTTACCGTATTTCTCTGCAAGGTTATTAAGATCGTCAGGGGTAAGATCTTTTACAGTTGCTGTAGTAAACGTAGGGTCAGCACCATAGGTACCAACAGGAGTAATTGCCAATACACCACCAGGTGTAGTAACTAGGTTAGCTCTCTTAATAAACGTTCTACCGTCCTTAGTCCAGTTGTTAGTTCCGTTGCGCAACATCTGGTTAGAGAACTTCTTACCCAACACGTCTGTCAGAATAAAGTCATCTAGGAAGTTGTCAAAGGAGTTGTCGTAGTACGTAAAGACATCTCCGCCGAGCTTCTTCTTGAGTATCTGCTCAAGGGTGGGGTTAGCGTCCTTTATTTCTCCCTTGATAGTGGCCAATGCATCACTTACATCTTTACCCAGCTTTTGAGTTATCTCATTGTCTAGAGGTGTACCGTGCTCATAGTGATTGTAGATAGCTTGAGCTGTCTTCTCATCATACTGCAGACCAGGCAAGTTCATTCTCTTGAACCACTCCTTGGTATGGTATCCTTCTATCAGTGGGTCGTTGTTCTCTGCTGCATTGTCTATGTATAGCTGAGCCTTGTATGCTCTGTGCATATCGAGCATGATCTCATTCTTTATCAGAGATTCTGCTGTGTCAGAGTTCAGTCCTACAGATTGCAACCCTGCCCTACCTCTTGTAGATACTTTAGGGAACGTATGGAAAGTCATACGCTTTCTATCTGCCTGTGTAGTCAGTGCTACATTAGATGTATTCTGTCCACCGTTGTGGAACTGCGACATAACTACAACCATAACGTCGTCCTGGCTAAGCTCGTCGTATGCTTTGTTCTGCTCACCCTTAAGTATACCAAGGTCTTGGAACTTGAATCGTGCCTTGAATCTAGGTGATGTGAGCAGCTTACCGCTTACCCCAACAACCTTACCCTTGATACTTACCCCATCCTTGCCCAGCATGTCTACTGACTGAGTACCGTCTTTGACTCTCTTCTGCAGATTGTTTATCTCTGTACGAGCATTGATTGGGTAGATAAGCTTACCACCCATGTTGAATGACGTAGACGGTGCAGATTCAAACGGTGATACGAAGTCTCTGATCGCTCTGTTGAGCGTCGTGGTCTCTGTCTCAAAGATGTTTTCTTTCACACCTTTAGAAGAGTGTGCTGTAGCCATAGCCTTGAGCTGTGTTCTAGGTGCGTTGATAAACCTAGAGATATCTACATTACCCCCAAGAACCTGTGTTCTTACTCTACGTCTTGCTTCTTCTCGTGTAGGGGCTATGCCTATACCCATGTCCATGAGTAGGTCAGCCAGTATGTTTGCGTTTTCTGCAGTGTTAGTGCTGTCTTTGCTTAGACTAGAGATGCCAGCTCTGATAGCTTCCGCTTTCTCATAGCTAACTGAGTATACGTCATTACCAAGATCGTCCTGTGTAATATCATACAACGTCTGCCCAGCTTCTGATTTCCACTTTCTCTTGAAGAATGTAGTAGTGCTTTGTGAGTTAGCGTTGAATGTTCTCAGTGATCTCTGGTTGCTCTCGTCACTTACCGCAGGGTCTACAACTACAAACTCAGTAAGGTCCAAGCTACCAAAGTTGTAGAACAACAAGTTCTTTTGCTGTTGTGTAAACGTGGCTATATGCTCGTACACTCCTGCAGCAGGGTGTGATGCTGGTAGTTGCTTCAGCTTCTGCATCATCTCTGTTACATTCTTAGAGCCATAGGTAGCACCAAGCATAGCAGCATACACGTCTGATACAGGCACAAACGTATCGTACCCAAAGACGCCAGTGTTCTTTGCATCAGTAGCAATAGGTATTCTACCAAGCAGTCTTCTGACTTTCTGTGTCAGCTTATCGTACGGGTTCTCTTCTAGTCTACCCTTGTTGTATATACGCTGGTATACTACACCTGCATCTTCTACAAGTATATTAGTGCCGCTCTCCTCTCTTACAGTATACCCAAACTCTTCTAGCCTAGATATGATGTCCTCACGTATACCACGGAACTCCTCCATACCGGTAGCATCATATGTGCTGAACCAGTTATCGTATACCTCTTGCAGATATGCTTTGATCTGTGGGTCCTCTGTCTTTGCAGCTTCTTCTCTAAACCACTCAGCAATCATAGATCCCTCACCTTCCTGTCCTCCTCTGTCTGGATTACCAAATAGCATCTCAGCATCGATCGGTTGATTCTTCTCAACCAGTGTCTTTATTGCATTCAGAGCTTTAGCTACCCCTACATCTCTAGCCTCTTCAAACACTCTAGCATTACCGACTCTATCCAGTACAGAAAGCTTTGTCTCTGGCTCTGGTTGTGGCTCAGTTTCAACAGGGTCACCTTCTATTATCTCGCTGGTATCTTGATTTGTTAGAGCTCTAAAAGCAGCTGCAGCTTCTTCCTCTGTATCGTATTCTTCATATAGCCCGCCTTCTCCCTCTTCAGTATCTACTCTGTATATCTCATTACCTGATAAATAGAATTCGTTACCGAATGAATCAAAGGCCTTTCCTACTGGTTTATCTTCGGTTGGTACTGCACCTTCTTCTACGGGTGCTGCAGGTGTCTCTTGATTTACTGCTTCTCTAGTATCCTCTTCTACCTTTGCATCCTTAGCACTGTACACCAAGTTTACACCTGGGTCATGAAAGAACTGACCGTAGGTGCTATCCATAGCCTTGTAGTCCACAGCTATAGGACCTACGTCATTAGCGTTGTCCATGATCTCAGAGTCAGACAAGTAGTC
>CEQN01054993.1_pt1 | contig 16915 bp, 16 predicted proteins | sample 427011 | NCBI WGS metagenome assembly CEQN01 (sample SAMEA2621277, study PRJEB7988) | marine metagenome | biome: marine biome (ENVO:00000447); feature: deep chlorophyll maximum layer (ENVO:xxxxxxxx); material: "saline water (ENVO:00002010), including plankton (ENVO:xxxxxxxx)" | depth 120 m
TTAATAATGGAAAAAATATTAATTATACATAATAATTACCAAGATCTTGGTGGAGAAGATATTGCAGTCAAAAATGAAGTTAAATTATTATCAAAATATTTCGATGTAAAAGTTTTGTATTTTAGTAATACTATAACTAGTTACATTAAGCAGTTTTTTTATTTTCTTTTAAATAGAAATTTAGAGAGTGAAAAGTTATTAGAAAAAGAAATTTTAGAATTTAAACCAGATTTTGCCTATGTTCATAATACTTGGTTTAAAGCATCTCTTGGAATTTTTTCAGTGCTAAAGAAAAGAAAAGTTAAAACAATTGTTAAGCTTCATAACTTTCGTTACGACTGTACAAGATCATATTTTGCATATAAACATTTTCAAGATGATAAATTTTGCCAAAAGTGTGGTTTAAATAAAAAAGATAGTGTTTTTTTTAACAAATATTTTAAAGAATCTTTTTTGAAATCATTACTCGTCAATTATTATGGAAAAAAGTATTTTCAAATTTTAAAAAATAGTAAATTCAAAATATTTGTACTAACAAATTTTCATAAGCAATACTTATTAAATATTGGTTTTAAAGAAGAGAGGCTATGTGTTTATCCGAACTATATAGAAAAGAAAGAATTTGTAACAGATAAAAATAAAAATAATGATTTTATTTATGCTGGAAGAGTGTCAAAAGAAAAAGGAATTGAGGAATTAATTGAAACATTTTTATCAGCAGGTCTTGAAGGTTTTACTTTAAATATAATTGGAAAGGGCCCTGATCTTGAATTTTATAAAGAAAAGTATTTAGACTCAAGAGTAAAGTTTCTAGGACAAATCCCAAATGTAGATGTTCTAAATATTATCTCTAATTCTTATTTAGTAATTTCTACAACTAAATTATATGAAGGCCAACCAACCCTGCTTTGTGAAGCTTCTGCTTCTGGGGTTCCATCTATATTTCCGCTCACTGGAGGAATAAATGAATTTTTCCCGGAAGAATATAAGTTTTCATTTAAGCAATACGATTATGAAGATCTGAAATTAAAAATATTGTTATCCGCAGATAAAGACCTTAATATGAAAATTGGTAAAGAAAATAAAAAATATATTAACCAACATTTAGATGAAAAGGCATTAGTAAAAAATTTTGCATGTTTTTTAGATGAATAATGAAATAAATACTGTATCAGTCATAATGAGTGTCTATAACTCAGAAAAGACACTTAGTAAATCTATTGAGAGTATCTTAAACCAGACCTATAAACAATTTGAATTTCTCATTATGGACGACGGGTCAACAGACAATACTATAGGAATTTTAGAAAAATATGCTTTAAAGGATAAGCGAATTAAGGTTCTTCAGAATAAAAAAAATATTGGGTTAACAAAGTCATTAAATATTTTAATCTCAAAATCAAGAGGAACTTTTCTTGTAAGACAAGATGCTGACGATATCAGCAAAAAAGAAAGAATTAAAAAGCAACTAGACTTTATTGCACAAAAGAACCTAGACGCCTCTACAACAAGAGCAAAAATAATCGGAGAAAACAGAATAACTCCAAGGTTTTCCTACCTTCTTCCTAAGAAGATATTAATTAGATACAAAAATCCCTTTATTCACGGATCTCTCATAATTAAAAAATCAATATTAAAAGAACATAACTATTACGATGAAAAGTTTTATTATTCACAGGATTATAAATTAATGTCAGACCTCGTAAAGTCTAAAGTGAGGATTGGAATTATTAAAGAGCCATTATATTATTTAAATATGAAAAATAATATTTCTACAAATTACCAAAAGGAACAACAGCATTATGCACAGTGTGTAAAGTTGGGGATTGAACCTTAATTATTCTTCTGAAGTTTATATTCTATACATCTAACAATGAGATTTTCTATATCCACTGAAGGCTCCCACCCAGTTTCAGACTTGAGCCTAGTGGGGTTAGAAATAATTTTTTCCGGATCTTTTGATCTTAATAGTTTTTTATTAATTGAAATATACTCTTTAAAGTCCAAATTAAAATAGTTAAAAATTAATCTAGTAATTTCTTCTATACTCGTTCCAACACCAGTTCCGATAACATAATCATTACCTGAGTTATTTTCAATTATCATTTTCATTGCTCTAGTATGATCTCCAGCAAACCCCCAATCTCTTACAATATCTAAAGACCCAAGTTCTAATTTATTTGATCTTTTATTTTTTATATCTATTGCAGAATTTATTATTTTCATTATTAAAAAGTTATCAGGTCTGAATTCAGACTCATGATTGAATAATATTCCAGAGGTTAACTTCCATTCATATTTTTTTCTCAAAAAACTAATTAGATTATGAATGTAAAGCTTTGAAGATGCATAGGGAGATCTTGGATTAAAGGCGGAGTTTTCATTTAGTTCTTCGTTAACACTGGCTTCAAACATTTCAGAGCTTGAAGTTTGAAAAAATTTTGGATAATTCTTATTTTCTACTAATGCTTTAACGAGATTGTTAAACGAAAATATTATTGATTTGGTTGAGTTAAATGGGTCTTTAACAGATTCGTATACAGAAGATGGGCCCACTAAGTTATATACAGAATGTATTTCGGATTTTTTTATTACTGAATTAATACTTTCATAATCTAAAGCATCAGCTTGAACAATTTTTAGATTCTTAATTGCCGAGCTTTCAACATTCAAATGTTCTAATTTTTTATAAAAGTTATCATTATTTTTATTTCTAGATGTTCCTATTATTTGATATTCTGAATTTTGTAAAAGGTGACTAGTTAGAAAAGAACCATCCTGTCCAGTAATACCCGTTATTAAAACATTTTTTTTCATCATTCACATGATAGATACAATAATTAAACAATCTTTTAACAAAATTAAAGTTTTTTGTTATATCATTAATATATAAAGAATGAAAAATAAATTATCTTCCCATCTTGTTTATCTCAACAAAGTAAAAGAAAACTGGATAGTAGATAGGACAAGGAAAGAATGGTATGAAAATAATAAAAATGTTAGTACCAAATATTTATTTAATTCAGATGTTGTATGGTTAATAGCTTCATGGAATTGGACAAATGTTAGTTTAAAATATCTATCTAGAAAAAATACGCTTTGCTCAATTTATCACATAGACGAAGAAAAGTTTGACAATGAAGAACAAGCTCTATTTTATGAAAGAGACAAAATTGTAGACGAATATCATGTTATTTCACAAAAAACAAAGGAGCAAGTTTCAAAATTAACTGATAAAAAAATTACTAGTATTCCATTTTGGGTAAATAAAAAAATTTGGTTTGAGATTCAAGATAAAGAAAAATTATACGAAAAATTTAAATTTAATAATAATGAATATTTTATTGGATCGTTTCAGCGTGATTCGGAAGGAAGTGACGTACTAAAGCCAAAGCTTTCTAAAGGGCCTGACAGATTTGTAGAGATTATTAAAGAATTAAATAAATCTAGAAATATACATGTTATTTTAACTGGAAGAAAAAGAGATTATTTGATTAATGAGTTAACAAAAAATAAAATCAAATATTCTTATTTTGAGATGGCATCATTTGAAACTATCAATGAACTTTATAATTGTTTAGATTTATATATAGTTTCTTCAAGGTTTGAAGGGGGCCCCCAGGCAATATTAGAATGTGGAATAACTAAAACCCCAATAATTTCTACTGACGTTGGAGTAGCTTCAGAAATATTGCCCCCAGAATCCATATTCAATATGGAAAACTATTTATCAGCAAAGCCAAATATTAATCATGCCTATACAGAAGCAAGTAAATTTGAGATGAAAAAAGTATTTGAGCTATATAATAAAATGTTACAAAATTTATATGAAAATTAGTATAGGAACAAACATTAAAGAAGGCCCATGGGGTGGCGGAAATCTATTTGCTATAAATCTAAAAAATTTTTTAGAAAGCAAAGAGGTTGAAGTAATAAACCATCTCAGACATGATGATATTGATTTGATATTAATTACAGAGCCAAGGAAAACATCTGAATCATCTGCGTTTACCCACCAACAAGTAATCAATTATTTAAAATATGTAAACAATGAAACCCTTATAGTTCATAGAATTAATGAGTGTGATGAGAGGAAAGATACAAATTATATAAATAAATATATTATTGAAGCCAATAAAGTCGCTGATTACACAATATTTGTTAGTACTTGGTTGAAAAATATATATACAGAACAGGGAATGGAAGAAAAGAATAAAAAAGTTATTTTAAGCGGTTCTGATACATCAATTTTTAATTCAAAAGATTTTATTCCATGGGATGAGAGAGAAAAATTATCAATAGTAACTCATCACTGGGGAGCAAATTGGAATAAAGGTTTTGATATTTATGAATATATTGACAAATTATTAGATCAGGAATATTGGAAAAATAAAATTGAATTTAATTATATTGGGAATCTTCCTGAAAAATTTAATTTTAAAAATGTAAAAGTATATAAACCGTTGAGTGGGAAAACTTTAGCTGACCAAATAAAAAAAAGCCATCTTTACATTACGGCTTCGGTTAATGAACCATCTGGGAATCATCATATTGAAGGAGCGTTATGTGGTTTACCAGTAATGTATCGAAATAGTGGAGGAATACCCGAATATTGTCAAGGCTTTGGCTTAGAGTATAAAATGGAGAACTTCGAAATAAAACTAAAAGAGATGATGGAAGGCTATAAAAAGTATACGAACTTATTAAAAGAATACCCCTATAAAGCTGACAAAATGAGTAAAGATTATTACGATTTATTTAATTTTATATTACAAAATAAGGAAAAAATAATCTTGGATAGAGATATAGATTTACGATCGAATAATTTTATAAGTACTTTGTATAAAAGAATTAAAATACAATCTCTTTAAAAGACGAATAGAATTTTTCAAGAGTGTAATCTTTCTCTATTGTTTTAAATGCTGATTCGGAAATATTATTTCTTAAATTTTGATTTGAAATAAGATAATCTATTTTATTAACCCAATCTTTTGTTGTGTTTTCATCTATAAAAACTATATTTTCTTCATTTGAAAATTTAGTGTAGTCCCAGAATCCAGAAGTTTTGCTTATAATCACAGGAACTTTCATAGACATAGATTGCAATGCTACACTTTGTCCAGAGGGTTGGTGTGAGTTTTTAAGAGGAATTATTGATAGTATTGAATTATTATAAATGTCTCTTATCTCAGAATCAGTAATTTCATTATCTGCCCATTTTCCTTCTAAAAGCTCCACATTTTCAGACAGTAACTTTTTGTCAATCTGTTTGGATACAAAAATAAAATTACAATGAACCATTTCTTTTGCAATGTTAGTTACTAATTCGTAATCTCTTTTCCCATCATTTCCAATAAATAGAATTGTATTTTTTGAATTATTTTTAGCCTTTTCCCTACTCCAAAAATAAGTATCAACAGGAAATGGTAAAAAAAACATTTTTTCTTTATTTTTTGGAAAAATTGATGAAGCTAATTCTTTTTCTGAGGAACTTAAAAATATTAAATTACTGGATATTTTTACTAATAATTTAATAAAATTTAAACGAAAAAATTTTCTAACTGAATTTTTACTTTGCTCAACAAATAAACCCATAATGAAAACGGTTGATCTTTTCTTTTTAAATATTGATGATAAAAGCAACATTGGCATTGAGGAAAATGCAACTCTTTGATTAGTGAATATTATTTCATCTGAATTAGATAATATTCTATAATTTTTTACACTTTGTATGTTTTCACAGTAAAAAGGTATAGTTGTTAAATATCTCAGAGCTCTAAATAATGGTCTAGTTATTAAATTAAAAAAACTTTTTGGGTTATTAAATTCAATTAAGTTTACTTTATCAAATTCAGTTTTGAAGTTTTGATAAGAGTAGAAAAATTCTTTAGAGAACTCTTCTTTTTCATTATTAATTCTTGAGGTTCTACCAGATTGGAAAACAAATGTAATTATATTCTTATTCATACTCTTTAATATATGCTAACTTGATTAAAAGAATGTTTAAAGATTTTAAAAGTTTAGAAATTCACAAATTTATTTATTTGTCTCTGCTATTTCTCTCTATGATTTTTGCAAGATCTTTTGTTGGTTTAACTTTGCTCGGTTTTAGATTTGGCGAAGTATTTATAGCTTTGTGCTTCTTTTTTTCTTTATTTATCTTAATTCCAGATAAATATTTACCTGAACAGATAGTGGAATTTTCACTAACAAGAATTTATAAAATATTAGTAGTTTCAGTTTTTTTGATTGCTTTAATAACAAGAAGCTCTATATTGAGTACATATTTCATAAGGTCAAGTTCTTATGTATGGTCAATAGCATTTATTTTTTTTGGCTTATATTTTTTAAATATACTAAACAACAATAAATATTTGACTATTTTATTATCAACAGCCCCAATAATAGTTTACTTATTTTCTACAGGTCGCTATCCAGACTTTATGATGAGATTTTTTGAAACATGGTCAGATAAGTTTCAATTTATAAAAGGTTCAGACCTTATGCTCACTTATATAGTTGTTTGTTTAACTTTAATAAAACTTCTCAAGAACAAATATATTTCAATAGGATATTTATTTTTAGCATCGGGAGCATTTTTCCCATTACTTTTATTTAACAGCAGAGGTGCTTTTATTGCTGCATTTTTATTTTTTATCTTTCATATTTTTTTTGATTATAAATTTTTTTGGAAAAATAAACTTTTTACTGTTGTTATTGCTTTAGTGAGCTACGTAATCTTTTATAGCTCTGTACTAAATGTATATGGAGAATTTACCTTTATAAAGGTTAATGAAGCAACAAAACCCAATATAGTTACTGAGAAAGTTACTGAAATAGCGAAGCAGAAAAAAACTGTTGAGACGTTTAGATCGTTTTATATAGAAGATGGGAGGCTTTATTCTGATGACAATACTACAAATTGGAGATTAGATATTTGGCAAGACTTATATCACTATATGGATGATGAAGATATATTACTTAAAGGCCATGGGTACAAAAGTATATTTCCTATTATGCTTGATCCAACAGCACCGGGTCGTTTAGGTAGGGATGGGTTAAATGAAAATGTTCATAACTACTTCGCAAATATTTTAGGACGAGGCGGGGTTATTCAGTTACTGTTGTTCTTCTTGTTTTACTTAAAAATAATTTCTACTTCGCGTGAGATTAATGGTGACTATAAAATAATGGGTTATATTTTGCCCGTTTTAGCAAATTCTTTTTTTGATGCAAATATGGAGGGTGTCCAATATCCATTTATTTTTTATTCTTTTTTAGGATTTCTATTTCTGACAGTTAAAAAAGATGAAAATTCAACTTAAGAATAGTTTGAATCTTATACTATATATTATATGAAAAAAGCATTTGTTACGGGAATTACAGGTCAAGACGGCCATTATCTTTCAAAACTTTTATTAGAAAAAGGCTATGAAGTTCACGGGACAATTAGAAGGTCGTCTTTATTTAACACATCAAGAATAGATGAGTTTATTTCTTCACATAAAGATGATGGTAGATACAATCTTTATTATTCCGATTTAACAGACTCTTCATCCTTGAACAATCTTATAAACAATATAGATCCTGATGAAATTTACAACTTGGCAGCTCAGTCTCATGTTGCTGTTTCCTTTAAAAACCCAATGTACACTACCTCAGTTGGGAATAATGGAACACTTACTATACTAGAAACTCTTAGGAATATAGAAAAAGAAGTAAGATTTTACCAGGCATCATCATCTGAGATGTTTGGCGGAGAAGAAGAAAAAATTCTAAATGAAGAATCTATTCTTGATCCAAAAAGTCCTTACGCAGCTTCAAAAGTTTTTTCTCATAACATTACAAAACTTTATAGAGAGTCTTACGGGATCTTTGCAGTAAATGGAATTTTATTTAATCATGAATCTCCACACAGGGGGGAAACTTTTGTGACAAGAAAAATTACAAGAGCTGTTGCAAGAATTTCATTAGGAATTCAAGACAAACTAACTTTAGGTAATTTAGAAGCATCAAGAGACTGGGGTTTTGCTGGAGATTACGTTTTAGGCATGTGGATGATGTTACAACATGACACTCCTGAAGACTGGGTTCTCGCAACAGGCGAAACACATAAAGTAAAAGATTTTTTAGAGAAAGCCTTTAAGTATGTAAATCTCAACTGGGAAGATTATGTTGTTACTTCAAAAGAATACTTTAGACCCAATGAAGTGAACTATTTGTTAGGGGATCCCTCTAAAGCAAAAAAAGAGTTAAATTGGAAACCAGAAGTTTCTTTTGATGATTTAGTAAAAATGATGATAGAAAGCGATCTTTTACTAGCAAGAAGGGAACAAGTCTTACTTAAAGAGAACCTAATACAGCCAACCTGGGAACATCCAAAAATATAATATAATTATTTTCTTATAGAATCTTTATTTTCATTAAACCAATTGATTGTTGTATTTAAACCGTCGTCTAGCGATGTTGTGCTTCTCCAACCTAGTGAATTTATAAGTGTACTATCTAACAATTTTCTTGGGTTTCCGTCTGGCATTTTTTCATTAAATATTAAGCTTCCTTCATAGTTCATTATATTTTTAATTTTCAAAGCTAAATCATTAATAGAGATTTCTTCTCCACTACCTACATTTAATAAATCAGGTTTAGGATCTCTTTCAATTAAAAATTCAACAGCATCTGCTAAATCATCTACATATAAAAATTCTCTTAAAGGCTTACCAGATCCCCAAATTTCAAAACTTTCATCTTTATTACTTTTTGCATCATACATTCTTGAAATCAATCCAGGGATTACATGGCTATCTGTAGGTGAAAAATAATCATTTATTCCATAAAGATTTGTTGGCATTAAATTAATTACTTTATTTCCGTATTGTTGATTTATCGATCTACCAATTTCTATTGATGCAATTTTTGCCATTGCATAAGGAGAGTTTGTAGGTTCAAGCTTACCATTCATAAAGTATGACTCTTTTATTGGGTTTGGTGAATCTAGTGGGTATATACAACTGCTTCCTAGGTTAATAATATTAATTTCTGGATTATGAGTTGAAGACTCAAAAATATTCATATTTATTTTTAAATTTTCGATTATAAAATCAGTCCTGTAAGTATTGTTTGCATTAATACCACCAACCTTTGCGGCAGCATTAATAATTAAGTCTGGCTTATAGCTACTTATAGTTTTTTTAGTATCCAAAAAAGAGAATAAATCTGTGTCTTCCCTGGAAGACCTTAGGAGGTCGGTAATTTTAGAGGAGCTTTCTAGCTTTCTTACGATTGATGAACCAACCATACCATTAGATCCAAATACTATAACTTTTATATTAAAACCTCCAAGCTACATTATAAATGTTAAAAGATTCAAAAGGCTTTATGATTATTTATTTTCAAAAAAATATTTAGATACTTTTACCACTTATTCAAAGTAGTATTAAAAAGTATGAATCATTCATGGTTAAAAAATATTGACACCCAGCTAATTGAATATCTCAATAATTTAAATAGGCATAACAACTCTTTTGAGTATTCTCCAGCTAAAAGAGGGTTGACTAAGAGTGGAGAAAGAATATCCCTTGGGTTTAGTTGTTATGCTATAAAAATATTATTTACTCTAAATGAATGGGATAAAATAGATAAAATTAAGAAAAATGATTGGATAAATTATATTCATTCTTTTCAACAAACTAGAAATCCTCTTCCAATTAATTCCTATATTGATAATGAAATTTATAATTTTTATAAAAACCCAAGCATAAAGAATACTTTTAAAGACAAAGCAAAAAAAACATTAAATATTGTTGCTAATAAAGAATATAAATTAAGAGAAGCTTCATTCCAAGAAGCAATAAGAGCTGAATCAAAACAGGCAATATCTACATTATTTCAAATTGGAGAAAAAAATAAATTACCTTATAAAGACTTCCCAAGAGTAGAAAAAGAACTTTCTATTTTTTTAAATTCATTAAATTGGAAAAAACCATGGTCAGCAGGAGGTCAGCTAGCTGCTACATCTTTATTTACAGAAACACAATTGGGTAAAAAAGATTCTAAAAGGCAAATATTGTTACTTTCAGAATTTATTAAAAGTTTGTCACATGAAGACACAGGTCTTTATTATCTAGGAAAATTACCAAATAAAACAGAGTCAATAAATGGCGCAATGAAAGTAATTACAGCATTAGATTGGCTTGGTGAAGAAATACATTATCCAAAAAAATTGATAAATTTTTGTTTATCAACTAAACCATCAAATTTTGGTTGTGACTTAGTAGATATAGTTTATGTTTTATACAAGTGTTTACTTGAAGTCGAATACAAAAGAAAAGAAATTATAAATTATCTAGATGATATTGTTGGACTGATATATTTACATTACAAAGAAGAAGAGGGTGGGTTTTCATACTCGATAGAAAAAAGCCAAGATAGCTATTATGGATTAACTATAAGTAATGGTTTAAATCAAGCTGATTTACATGGAACAATCCTACTAACTTGGGCACTTTCAATGATATTTAATGTAAATGAAGATACAAAATTTAATTGGAAAATTATAAAACCATAATGTTTATTAAACAATATAAATGAAGTTAAAGTAAAAATATGCTCAACTTTCTTTACTGCTGTGATGAAAATTATAATTTACAATTTCAGACATCTATCTTCTCTCTTCTTGAAAACGTATCTGATGAAATAAGGGTTTATGTTTTACATAAATCGGGATTTCGCAAAGAATATATAAGTAAAAAAATAGTAAATCATAAAAATTTAAATAATATTAAATTTATTGAATTTACTTCTCATGTTGATAAATTTCCTAACATTAAAGACTCCCATGTATCGGAAGCAACATATTATCGTTTATTTATTGATGAACATATAAATGAAAATTTAGATATATTAATTTATCTTGATGCAGATGTTATTTGTATAGAGGACCCTTTAATTCAACTCTCTGAGCATATCGAGAGATTAATAGGAAATGATTATATTGTTAGCGTTACAACAGAAAAAGCAATTACTGATGGACAAGAAAGACTTGGAATGAAATCTGAAAAGTATTTTAATGCCGGTGTAATGATTATTGATTATAAAAAATGGATTAATGACGGTATAGGGAAAAAACTTCGAAAAAAGTTAATAGAGAACAAGATGAGTCTTAATTTTTGGGATCAAGATATTTTAAATATGTTTTTTGATGGGAGTTATTTGGAACTTGATCATGAATTGAATTCAAGAGCAGTTTTGGATCAAGGTGAGGAAATAATAAATGAAAAAAATATTGATAAATACTATCTAAATAAAAAGCTAATTCACTACCAAGGAAAATTAAAACCCTGGTCGCTTAAGGGCATATTAAATACAAAAGCAAAACCTTATCATGAATACTTTGAAATTATTTCTAACGGAGATATACACCTTCAATATAATTGGAAAGGGAATGTAGTTAAAGATCTTATTAACTCTCTTTTAACATTAAATATATTTTCACATAAGAAGCCATTTAGACTATTAATTAAAGTAATAAAAAGTCTTTTAAGAAAAAATGAAAAATATTAACTTAGACCCTAGTAAAGATGAATTTATTTCAAGCTATAATTTTGCAAGAATTAGTGACGTGGTTTATTCAGAAGTACTAACAGAAGAACAATATTCAAAATTAAAACCAAAAGATCACACAGTAATATCTAGAGGAAACAACATAGTTTTTTATAAATTGAACTCTTTTAATCTAAATGAAAATGATATAGTTTTTTGTAACCACAGTTTAATTAATGAACTATTTTCTCATTTAGCAAAAATTGATAACTTTAAAAATATAAGAATTATTACAAATCAGACAGATAGTTCAATATCAAGACAACTGTATTTAAAGAAACCGAAGTGTGTTTCAAGATGGTATTCAATAAATATTGATCATAAAGATTCAAGTTTAATATCAATACCCTTAGGTTTATCAAATGAATACTCTCCAAAAAATCCTGATGGTGACGCTTTTCTTAATTTATATAAGAAAGATATAAAGAAGAAAGATATAAAACTTTATATGAATTTTCAAGAAAATACAAACTTAAAAGAAAGAAGAAAAATATATGACTATTTTAAAAATGAAGACTGGGTAGTCACCAATGAACCAAATTTAGATATCGCTAGTTATTTAGAAAAACTTAACCAGTATAAATTTGTACTTTGTCCTTGGGGTAATGGATTTGAAACACATAGATTTTGGGAAACACTCTATTCAGGCTCCGTACCCGTATTAAGGTATCACCAAAGTTATGACTCCTCAAAAGATTTACCTGTACTTTTTGTTGATGATTATGAAGATATCAATTTAGAAATGCTAATTACTTTTTCCAACAATATAGAAAAAAATAATTATAATTTTGAAAAGTTATATATGTCATACTGGAAAAAATTAATTTATAAAGATGTTCAAAAAAATATAGGCGATACCGTTAATATAAAAGAAACAAAATACTTCATCTTTAAATATTTAATTAAAAACACTCTTAAAATCCAAATTGATAGTAAGTTAAAAAAAGTAATTTATTTTATTAGACAACTAAAAAAAATACCAACAAAGTTATTATCCTTAATTAAAAAGTGAAAATAAACAAAGTCATATTATCTTCAACAAATGATGATTTCCTTGATTTCTATCCGATTGTTTCTAAAGCTTGGAGAAATCTTGACATAGAACCAATTTTATTCTTAATTAATGGAGATACAAAAGAAGATCCTTCAATTATTAATCTGGACTTTTCATCAGAAGTTATTGATAATATTTTCTTGTCACAAAACGTAAGACTTCTTGCTACTTGCCTATACCCAGATGATGTATCAATTTTATCCGATATAGATATGATGCCATTATCAAAGCAATATTTTCAGGGAAATATTAGTAAATATTCAGATGATCAATTTATAAATATGAGAAAAAATGTGATAAAAGAGAACATGTACCCTATTTGTTATAGTGTTGCACATGGAAAAACTTGGAGAGAGATTTTCAAAGTCGATAGCATAGACTCTATGAAGACTTTGATTAGTGACTGGTATCACAATGAATTTCAAATAGACAGATCGTGGTATTTTGATCAAATGAAATTACATGAATCAGTAAAAAATTTTATTTTAAATAAACAAAATAGATTTGTTGAATTAGATGATTCAGTAACAAAGTTTTGTAGGTTAAACAGAACAAATTTAAAATGGCGATTCAAAAATTTTTATGATGAAAATAAACAATATACAGATTTTCATATGCCTAGGCCTTACAAGAAATATGAAAAAATTATCCATAAAGTATATGAAAAAACTTACAGCGATGATTATAAATAAATTAAGAAATTCTCAAAAAGTAATTAAATTAATTCAACTTATAAAAATTTCCCCGTTCTATTTTGCTGATTTATTTATATTGATTTACTCTATTATTTACAATCTTGTATGCTTTCAAAAAATTTATGATAAAAATTTTGTTATTGTAACTGGTTCTGACAAACATTTTGTAGAAACGCTATTTCAATTATTAGAAAACTTAGATAAATTTAATTTTATAAAAAAGATATATGTTTACGACCTTGGTTTAGAAGAGGAAGATCATAATAATTTATCTAAATTCTCAAATAAGGTTGAAATAATAAAATTTAATTTTTCAGAGCATGAAGAATTTATCTCTAAAAGAGATAGTCATGGAACTTTAGGAGCATATGCGTGGAAGCCAAATATTGTTTGGGAAGAGCTTAAAAAAAACAAGAACAAAGTGATTTGGCTAGACTCTGCAAATCTTATTAATCGTAGATTCATATTTGTTTTAATAGTTTTAACATGTAAGGGATTCTTTAGCCCAATGAGTGCTAAAAAAATTAAAGATTTAACCTTCAACTCAACTATAGAAGCAATGGGATTACCAAAAAAATACTTAAATAAACGAAACTTAACAGGAGGCTTTGTAGGCTTTGATTGGAATAATTCAAAATCAAGACAGCTAGCAAAAATGTGGGTAGACAACTCAAACATTGAAGAATTAATTCTTCCAAAAAAAAGTCATAAACATAATCACAGATGGGATCAATCTATCCTTACTGTTCTAGTATATAAATTCAAGCAATTTGGATATTTACCAAAAATAAAAAGTATTTTTGGGATTAAAGTAAATCAAAACCCAAATCAAGATTTCTTTCTTTACTATTCAGGTTCTAACAAAGATATTCTAAATTTTTATAACGAATGGTATAAAATGAATAAAATTATTTCTACCAAAACAATAAAATATTGTCGGATAATTTGGTTATTAAGTTGGGATAGTTATAAAAAAATACCGAGAAAATATTTAAAATCAAGAAAAATTATTTGTCAGGTTGAAAATCTTGATGAGTTTAATCAGATTCATTCAACGGATATGTTGAAAAGGGTAAATAAATTTACTACAAATAATAAATTTCTCGCTGATGAAGTTAATGAGAAATATGGTCAAGGTTTTGATTTTTACATAATTGATAATGATGTAAATAAGCTAAGGGCTGAAATGATTAAAATCAAAAATTATTTAATTTAATTATAATTTTTCCCTTTTCCATGAAACCCATCATAGTAAAACAATGGGACATCAATGTAGAGCAGATCTGTAAGTTTTAGTAAACCTAGCCAACAATCATGGTCTGCTCTTACTGGCAATCCTCTAAATCCTCCTAGTCTTTTAAATAGTTTTTTTTCAACAATAACGCTGGAAAGAATAATTGAGTTGTGTATTGAGATAAAATCAAAATTCCATACTTTAGGAAATTTTCCTTGATTTAGAAAGCCACTTCTTCTGTATTTCTTTTTCAGTATTTTATAAAATTTTTCGTTGTTATATAGTTCATAACTAGTATTTTTATCAAAAACTCCTTCACCGTAGTAACCTTCGGTAGAAGAGAATAAATAATTATTTTTTAACATTTCATTTATTTGGACTTCAAGTTTATTATTCATCCACATATCATCATCATCTAAGAATGCCAAATATTCTCCTTTTGCTATCTCTGCTCCAATATTTCTTAATGGCTGACGAGAACCACCCCAGTCAGGGTAATCTTTCTTTTTAATATTTATTAAATTTATATCTTCAATGGCATATTCATAATATTCTTTTTGACTAGATTCATCATTCACAACTATGATTTCATAATTTTTATAAGTTTGATTTTTAACACTATTTACTGCATTAAGAAGATATTCAAACCTATTATATGAAGGTATTATTACTGAAACTAAAGGTTCTTTCATTAATTACTCAATTTCGTTAGATATTTTAATTGTACTTTTAAATTGCATTTTTTTATTACTTTTTCTAAACCATGGATCGGGTATTAACACAAAAGTGCTTTCTGTCTGGACTAATAATGCTGCTAACAATGAAAAAGTACTATTAGCAACAATGAAATTTTCATAATTAAGCATTTGAGAAAATGTGGATAAAGTATCATCTTTTGAATTTGTTGAGTAAAAGACATTTTCAGCATCATTAAATAAAGCATTTTCTTTTACCCAATCTTCATCGTCTGTAAAAACCGAAAAAGAAAAATTCTTGATATTTTTATTAGCAATTTCAAGTGCTTCTTTGTAGTAATTTGTACTTAATGTTTCTCCCATCTTCAAATAGTCTCCTCTTCTGATGTGTAACATTGTTGAACCTTTTATTTTGTCTGATTTAAATCCAGATTCAATAATCTTATTTTTTCTTAAAGATGAAACTAGAAAATTTTTTGAATGATAAAAGTAATCTGATTGTTGCCAATATCCATCAAAGCGATTAACTTTACTTAATTGATCTATCTTAAAATTATTGTCTGTAAATTTTTTTACCAATCTGTCTCCAGAAATATTTTGTATGGTTTCAATTATTTTAAATTTAACATTATTTATCTCTTCCATTTCGAAGACATTAACCGGAAGAACCAACTCTCTTAAATCAACCTTAAGATTTTTGATCTTTTTTGATCTTTCAAAATTCCTAGTGTTTAAATAGATATTTATATCATTATCCATAAGATATTTTGCAAAAGAAATCTGAAATAGTTGATTTCCAAACCCACCTTTAATGTCAACAACACCAATTTTATTTTTGTACATAAGAACCCAGTCTATTAGTAGTATGTTTATTATTATATAATGAATCAAACTCATATACATTGTGTGACAATGACGAACTCTGGATATATTGAATATACAGATAATTTATTAAATTCCATAAATGAAAATAAGACGAATATTGAATTAAATATATACGCTTTAGACAAGAAAACTTTTGACCACTTTAAGAAAAAAACAAATACATTAAATTTCTTTGACAAAAAAGAAAAAAATAGTGAATTTTTAAAACAAAATGATGATGAATTTGGAAAACTAATGCTAAAAAAATTTGAGATAATTTATGATTCACTTATTAAGAATGATCTCACCTTATATATAGATGGTGACATTGTGATTAAGAAGAACTTTTCTGATTATATACTCAAACAAATTCAAAATAAAGACATCATTTTTCAAAACGATAAGAGACCATCTAAAGCGAATGAAATTAATCTTTGTGCAGGTTTTATGTTAATTAAATCAAATAAGAAAACTTTAAAAATATTTGAACCTACAGAAAAGCTAGAAAAGATTTTTTTAAAATACAAAACACATGATCAAACATACCTAAATAAAAATAAAAATAAACTAAATTATGGAGTATTGCCTTTACATCTTTTCCCAAACGGGCCTTATTACTACAAGAATTTTAATAATATTGATCCATTTATGATACATTTTAACTACTTAATTGGGCATGTTAAAAAAGAGAAAATGATTGAATTTAATGAGTGGTACAACAATTAGGGCCTATGTTTACTATTTATATAATTCACTACAAAAAATTAATTGA
>CEQN01211944.1_pt1 | contig 16825 bp, 12 predicted proteins | sample 427011 | NCBI WGS metagenome assembly CEQN01 (sample SAMEA2621277, study PRJEB7988) | marine metagenome | biome: marine biome (ENVO:00000447); feature: deep chlorophyll maximum layer (ENVO:xxxxxxxx); material: "saline water (ENVO:00002010), including plankton (ENVO:xxxxxxxx)" | depth 120 m
GGCCCTGCACGCCAAGCATGGGTTGTCGAGCTCTTGCCTCTTGCGTTAAGGCCAAATGCAGTTGCACTCACACAAATCTCTCTTAGTGCAGCTCGAATATGGGCACCTGCACTTGCAACATTACTTGTAGCAAGTCTTTTATTCGGATCAGCAGGAGCTTATTGTGTGATGGGTATACTCTTCACAATTGCCACAATTACATTGTTTTTCTTGCCGGCATCAATACCAGAAAGTTCCCACAAAGATAATTCTATTTTTGGAGATATGATCGAAGGAATCAAGTATGTAAAACAGCATTCAAGATTAAAATGGATGCTTACTCTTTTCTTCATAATGGTCATACTAGGTTTGTCATCGACGACTGTACTACCTGGTCTACTCGAAAATGAGCTCAATAAACCAGTCGAGCAATTAGGTACACTTCAAACTGTTAATGCAGTCGGAGGATTAATTGCAAGCCTACTCGTAGCCTCTTTCGCAGGATCAAAAAAAGCTCTCTTCATATACACATTAGGAGCTTTACTCAGTGGAATTGCACTAGTTATTACAGGCCTTAGTCCAACTTTTATCATCGTACTCATTCCAATGTTATTACTAGGGCTAGGTAATGGAGCATTCCAAACGCTTAATGGTGCAGTAATAGTATTAGAGGCAGATCCAGCTTTTTATGGACGCGTCATTTCAATTACACAACTAGCATTCTCAGGATTCATGCTTGCAGGTTTACCCATTGGACTAGCAGCTGATCACTGGGGCGAACGTAACACGCTCATAGCAATTGGTTTAACATTAATTTTAGCTGTGCTCGTACTTTCGCCTCTCATCGCAAGAGGATCACGATCGAATATCGTTAATAATTAGAATTCAGATCAAACTACTCTGAGTCATCATGTCAAAATTGTATTTAAGAATCATATTCCATAGTTATATGTCTTGACGCTTAGACCAAATATTAGTACAAACTAATTCGATTTGTTATGCATACGAAAAAATAATAACAATGCAAACAATTAAAATAAATATGTGGGTATAATTTTATAGAAACATATCTACTGTTTTTATAGATATGCGCACAGAATAGAAGATTTTACTGGGAGAGTTAATGCAAACTCTTTTTAACTTCAGACAGCCGCGGGTAGACGATACACGCATAGTTCCGCGCCCTTCCATTGGAATTGCACGTCTATCCGTGGCTTTATTTATTTCATTTGCCATGATCGTTTTTTTATTTTTTTTCATTGATACAAATTTGTTCATTAATGGAATTCAGGAACTTATAAAACGACCATTCATTATTGGAACTGTTGGATTAATATATTTAAGTGCATTCATATTAAGAGCACTGGCTTGGCAATCGCTTCTTTCCTCCACAACAAAACCAAAAAAAATACATCTATTAGCAATTCTCCACGTAGCTCTCCTCGCTAATCATGCATTACCCATTAAAGCCGGAGAATTTATACGCCCATACTTAGGTCATAAAGCAGGCATAACGCATGGTGAAGCGCTCGTATCAACACTGCTAGCTCGCTTGCTTGATACTGCTGCCTTATTAGCAATAGCTGCGATGCTGTTACCACTTACTCTGGGTATAGATTTATCAACACCTATTATTTTTCCAGCAGTACTAATACTAATAACAACTGGATTTTTACTTTGGCTCAGAAAAACACATTTTGCACCTAATCAATCGCAAATGATTAATACTATTTGGATTTCAGCCCAAGAATCACTCAAGACTGTTTCCCTTAACAAAATCTTTATTGCAACTTGTCTGACTATCCCAAGTTGGATTTTGGAGGCAGCAGTTGTTTATGGAGCTGCAGAGGCATTAGGTTTTGATCTTTCAATACAAGGTGCAATAACAGTCACAGCTTGCACAATACTTTTCCAAATCATTCACCTCACACCAGGAGGAATTGGTATTTATGAAGCAAGTATGACATTAACATTGCAGTTATTAGGTATGCCATTCTCTGAAGCATTTACACTTGCAGTGCTAACGCACAGTTTGAAATTCATTTACGCTTTTCTTATAGGATTAAGTCCTCTAGGACTTCTTTATATCACTGGATTCCCTTCCTTAGGTTCATTACGTGGAAGTAAAGATGATGCCAAATCTGCCAGTAAATTCGAACTGATAGCGGCACGGTTATGGAATGTTTTAAATGAAGGCAAACCTTTTACACCTGTCTTTGCATTAGGAATATTATTCTTACTAAGCCTTTCAAATTTCTTTGATGCAAGTTATTGGACACATTTAGGTATTTCATTAATTTTGTTACTACCACTTGTGACAATGTTTTATCGTTTTGACTTTCCATTAAATTTACGTGCAGGTTTATGGCTATTTCTTATACCGGTCTTCTTTATTACAAATTCCATTGATTGGGTTGCGCTCACTTTCGTACTAAGTATTTATCTCTTTTTTACAGTCATTTTTTGGGGAAGTATTTATTATCACATTCGTATAGGTACAAAATTAACGAACTTCACTCGATTTTGGCGATTAGTAATTGAAAATCCTGATCCTACAAGTGGCAATTTTTTGGAACAAGTTCCAAAATTACTCATCCTCATTTTCCTGGCACGTTTTTTGACAACAGATCTATCACTTAATTCAGTACTAACAGTAGAGATTTATACTCTAATAATTACTGTAGCTGCAATACTTACTCACCAATGGTGGTTTACATGGAAACCTTTGGAACCTCTCACACCTACAAGATTAATAAATAATAAAAATGGTCGCATAAGTAACCGCATAATCTTAATTGTCATTGATGGCTGTAGACTTGATCGCTTTCATGAAGCAAAAACTCCTTTCTTCGACAAGTTGATAGCAGAAGGTACTGTTTGTACAGATATGCGTACTGTCTACCCAGCACGCACAGTGACAGCTTTTAGTTCAATGCTCACTGGAGCAGTGCCACATACCCATGGGATGACAAGTAATTTCGTTCCGTCACTTGGAGTAAAATGTGAATCCATCTTTGATGTACTCACAAAAAATAATATGGAAAATCGATTGGTTGGAATTGCACATTTAGTTGATGCCTTTGGAGAAGATACTGTCAAAACTGTCACAGCACTTACCCCAAATGAAGAAATTGACCCCGCATTAATAGCGCAAGCATGTCAGACAATGGAGGAACAGAATCCTGATTTTTTAGTTCTGCAGACTTTATCTGTTGATCAAACTGGGCATTCACGAGGGAGTTATTACCCTGAATACCTCGAAAAAATTGAAATCACTGATCAACTCCTTGAAGAATTCTTTAGTTGGTGTACTGAAAAAGGTTACCTAGAAAACACCACTGTTTTTATTACGTCAGATCACGGACAAGGTAAAGGAATCGGAGGACATGGACACCTCACAGAACCTGAAAAACGTGTACCTTTTATTGCTTGGGGGAAGGGAGTGCAAGCTGGAGATAAAATCACAGAAACACGAAGTTTATTAGATGTTGCACCGACGGTAGCTTATTACTTAGGAGTTAATCCGCCAGAAAATTCAGTAGGACAAGTGTTATTCACTCCTACAGGTCCTAATAACGAATCTAATGGACCACTTGCCATTGTCATCCCTGCTTACAATGAAGCGGCAACACTACCAATATTACTGACACGAATCTCTAAAGAAATAAAAGAAAAATCCGCAATCATAGTAGTTGATGATGGATCAAATGATAATACTGCAGAACTTGCACAAAAAAATGGTGCTGACTATATAGTCACGCACAAGACAAACCAAGGATTAGGTGCAGCATTAAGAAGTGGACTAGCAAAAGCCCGTGAGATAAATGCTTCTGCTGCTATATATATAGATGCAGACCTTGAATATGACCCTCAGGAAATACCTTTATTATTGGAACCTATTCAGTCCGGCGATGCAGAATATGTTTTGGGTTCTCGATTCCTTGGTAAAAGATCAGGCCATCCACTGTGGAGATCTATAGGAAATCGCTGTTTCACAGTTCTACTGAACATTATTGCAGGACGAAAAATTTCTGACGGACAAACTGGATTTAGAGCTTTTTCAAAGAATGCTCTTGAAGTGGCCGAAATTATTCATGATTACAACTATGCACAAGTATTGACGTTAAATCTCTTGGGAAAAGGCATTTCGATGAAAGAAGTTCCAATTACGTACAACCATCGTACGCAAGGACAATCTTTTATTAATACAAACTATCTTTGGCGAGTACCTCTTGGAATGGCCAGAGAAGTATTAAGTAAGTAAATAACAACTTGAAAGGAGTTGGAATGAAAATTACTAAATCTTCGTGGCACATGAAAATTTTTACAATTTTATGTGTCGCACTGCTCAGCTTTGCAGCTGCATGTAGTGATGATGATGGAGAGGATCGCCCAGGAACTGTTTCCGTTATTGGAGCCAGTGGATCTGGATCGGCCTCTGGATCAGCATCTGGATCGGCCTCTGCTTCAGCGTCTGGTACATCTGGATCAGCATCTGGATCAGCATCTGGATCAGCATCTGCTTCACATGCACACGACCACACAGCAATCGGTGGTTATGAACCAGCATCTGATGTTGTAAGTCACTCATTGGTAGTGGTAGATGTAGCAGAAATCAACGCACTGCTCGGTGCAGATAAAATTGATTTTGCAGCAGTAAAAGCGCTCTATGAAGATGGGAAAAATTCAGTTAAATCATCTGGAATTCGAACCATTGCAGGATTTGCACGTAGTGAACGTTCTGAGCGAATTTGGGACGATTATACTGCGTACTACAACGACCAAAATTGGTTAGACACCTATGTAACCCATGCTATTGATGGCACTGGACCATTCGAAGGTGAAGCTGATGGAGTTCGAAAGCAAGGTGTTCAAAAAGGTATTCAAAACCAAATTATGATTGCCTGGGCACTGCATGAAGTTGTAGCTGCTGAAGAAAAGGTCGCTGCAGGAAATATTGATGTAAATAAAGGTGCACCGCATAACTGGGATGAATGGTGGGCTTTCTACCATGGAGACAACGATGCAGCACCTAAAGGCTCGCCTTTTGCAACGGCTGATAAAAGAGGTGGGAACTTTGGAACAGGTTCTGCTGTGAACGATGCTTTATTGAAAGCAACTAACGAAGGACTTGAAGCAAGTAAGAGTGGAGATGCATCAGCTTTAGCTGCAGCATCTGACGAAATATTACGACAAGTAACCATTACTTATGTTCAGGCAACAATCCGTTACGGAAGTAAAATGCAAGCCGATCTTGAAGCTGGAGATGATGCAAAAGCTCGTATCCATCAAGCTGAGGGTTGGGCTTTCTTCCGTGTCATTGAGCCTCTCGTAGCTAAGGCAAATGCCTCCAGTGCGAAAGATCTTAATGCCATCTACAACTTAGAAAATCAACCTTCTAAGTCAGCTGCTAAGGTACTTAGTGCCATAGAAGCTGCATATAGTGGTTTGAACATCACTAAAGCAGAAGTAGGAACTTTACAATAATAAAGTTTCATTAGTTCTAGGGGGACGTATCGTCCCCCTAGAATCATATAAATGGAAAACAAAATGACAAAAATAACGATCGCAGGATATGGTTCAGTAGGTCATTATGTGGCGAAAATATTTGATGATTACAACCCTGTTATATATGACCCTCCACTTGGTTATAACGAACCGAACGATTTAATTGATACTGATTTTGTAATTGTATGTGTCCCTACAGCACGTCTTATTTCAGGTGCGTGTGATACGTCAATTGTTGAAGAAATAGTCAGGCTTGCGGATCCAAATGATGCGATTATTTGCCATAGCACAATTAGTGTGGGGACAACCGATAGATTAATTAAAGAAACAGGAAAACCATTAGTATTTATGCCAGAATATGCTGGAGAATCTGAAATACACCCTCTGAGAAATCCTGACAACCGTGAATTCTTAATATATGGAGGTTATGAACCTGCGGTTTCAAAAGTACAATCCCTCTACGAAAACGTATATACCAATAACAACATCCAACACTTCTCTACAGAACCAAAAACTGCAGAAATTGTGAAATACATGGAGAATGCTTTTTTGGCAACAAAAGTCGCCTTCTGTAATGAATTCTATGATCTCTGTGAAGCAACTGATGTTGATTATGAAGAAGTAAAATCACTCTGGCTTCAAGATAACCGAATCAATCAAAGTCATACTATCGTTACAAAAGAACGCGGATTTGGCGGACAATGTCTACCTAAAGATTTAGCTGCTATTTGTAATACTGCACGAAATATTGGCTCCCCTATGCACATACTGGAAGCAGTGGAAGAGGCAAACAATCATCATCGGCAAAAAGCACAAGGTGAAATTTAGATGAATCATCTGAAATTGCGGATTCGAAGTTTGCAGCCTGAATTATGTGAATGCAAACAACATGCTTGGGTTACCTTACACCCTGTCGATCACGGTAATCACGTTCGGTTGATTATCCAAAAAGAGTTAATTGACTTTTTGGACTTTAAAGATGAGAAAATCCTAAACCACACAGCCTATCTTTTATCTGGCTTTTTAGAGCTCTACCATGCAATAGGCTGCGAACCTGTAGCTATGCTCATTAACAAAAAAGGCATAAAAGCTCAAATTCGATTACGTTTTTCAAATGGACACACACAAACAGATGTAGCATGTGACACACTCATGGCATTATTAGTTGCACATGAATGCCAGTTACCAATTTTATTAACCCAAAAAGCTTCTTCAGTTAACAAACTGAAAGATGAAGTCGTTACACCGATACCTGATATATTCCATGACACATTAATAGAACTTAAATTAATGTCGGATACTAAGTAAAAACCCTTGAATCTAGTTAAGAATAGTTTTTGATCTGAACGTTAGAAAAATCGCTAAAGTTCCAAGTACAATCCAAATCAATGTTAAAAACCACGTCATGGAATTCCAAGATGTATATAGAGGAAAAAAATTGTTAGTGAATTGAAAAACAGGTGAACTTATTTCAAAAGGATCAACTGCAATTACAACCTGACGAGAGTGTCCTGCTACAGCAAGAGCTGTAGTAATTACTATTGAATAAATCCCACTAATAATCAAAGGCAATCTAAATCGAGAATAGAAATTAATTACAAAGAAACTTAATGGTATCGGCAATAATGGGAATATCGTCATCAATGTCCTTCCTGAAAACCACCAACCCATCATTGTAATAGCAACAAAAGTAGCGATTAATATTTGCATCACAATTAGACTAAAAATAAGACGATGCATAGCATTACCACGTATCGTAAGAGCCAGTCCAGGGATTATAAAGAGAAGAATCGGAGCCCACCTTGCAATCCCAAAATGTCTATCAATAAACAATCCCCATAATCTATAGAAGCGGTCGAAAAAATTGACATGTCGCTCCACAATCGAGACAGTAGAATCACCGGCATAAACAAGATTTACATAGTACGGTGTCAAAGAATCGTATGCAGCGAAATGAAATAGAATATATGTAGAAGTAAGTAATAATCCAAAGCCTATAAGAAATATTCGCGCAACTGATGTGCACTTCCAAAGAGTATACAAACCAACAAGTGCGGCTAAGGGAACATATTTTACAGCGAGCCATGGCAGCATAGATATACAAATTAATACTGCAAAAGCACGTACAACGTGTACTCGATCACATTTCACAAGAAATAGTAATGACAATACAAGGAAAAATGACGCCGGTATTTCAGGATATATTTCAGAAGAATAGATAAATGCTGAAGCACTGAGAGCAATGATTATCGTTACTAACCAAACAAACAGTGGTTTCAGAGACATCAGTTTCAATGCAAGAAGATAAGATAAAACCCAAGTAGAAGCAGATAGTAAAACCATTTGAATTTGTGTCCCAATAAGACCGCCCATGATGAAACCAGGAATCAACAATATAGTCAGCCCAATATTATGCGGGCTGACAAGTCTTCCATCTTCCAGAGGAACAGATTGTGTCCAAAGTCCATCAGGATGATCAAAAAAAGACCGATAAGAGTGGGTTTGGTATTGTGCACGCAAATCAATATTACTGTCTTGAATAAGACTTTGCGTCGTAATCAAATAAAAAGGTTCATCAGCTGTAATCGATGCCCCACGTGTTGCTCTAATATCAATAGAAAAAAAATATACTGAGATTAAGACTATAAACAACGTTAAAGAACCCAATATCTCTGGACGCTTCAAAATTTGAACATTTAGAGCCAAAAAATTCTCCGATACAAACTTATCTGGGCATCATTGTGTGAAGTCGTACCAATTCACTATCGGTTGGTGACGTTGAGGTTCAGTATTCTGATCTTTTTTTCCATACCCCATATAAATGAACCCAACAATGCGTTCAGTGTTTTCCAATCCTAAAAAATTGAATACACCTTTTTCATAAACTAATTTCCCTGTGCTCCATTTTGTATTTAATTCTTCTGCATGTGCTGCAAGAAGTAAATTTTGAATAGCACAAGCACAGGCAGCATAATCTTCGAGAATCCGATCAGAGTCATCGTCATGATGTGAAAATTGAGTCACTATTATCATCAAAGGAGAACGATAAAATTTTCTCTCAATAGTAGCTATTTGTTTAGTAATCTCTTCCTGAGGATAACCCTTAACACAATAGTCATCTTGAATAGCATGCAATAATTTCTCACGTGCTTTTCCTGCAATTACATGAAATCTCCAAGGTTCAGTACGTCGATGGTTAGGAGCCCAAGTTGCGGCTTCAATTATTTTCGAAATCAAAGCTTTAGATGGTATTGTTTCAATGTCCCATTCTGTTGCAGTCCTACGGTACTTTAATGCACTTAATACATCCATCTAAGATCCTTAATCTAAATCAGTCGCTACCCTTCGCGTAACGGAACAATCTCTGTGAGAACTCCACCTACACTACTTGGATGAAAAAATGCAGCAGTAGGACGACCATCAGCAGTCGCAGATAATTCAATTTGTCGCATACCTTGTGCGCGTAATCTTTCAACTTCTTCACTCACATCTCTTGCCGCAAAGCAAATATGGTGCAAACCTGGTCCATTTTTTGCCAAATATTTTGCAGTTCCACTAGTAGCATCTTCTGCAGGAATAAGAACTTCAATCTGCGTCTCGCCTTTTGCAATTTGGAAAAAATAATTAAATGTTTGTTCTGGTGCAAAAAAACTACCATCGGGCCAATTGGATTTTTTCTCATCAATATCCAATCCTAATTGGTCTCCCAAAATAGTTTTTGCTTCATCAATTGTGTAAGCTACAAGCCCCACATGATCTAATCTTACAAACATTGCACCCTCCAAATTTAACGATTACTTTGGTACTAACGTAAGTGAATTGCATTACGAATAACAACTAACCAAGTCAACACTGCTGACAAAATAACCAATAACAATGATGCCACTCCTGCATCAGCCAAAAATCCAGCTTCATTAAGAGCCCAAATATGAGTGGCCAGTGTCTTAAATCCTATTGGTGAGGCAAGTAATGTAGCAGGAAGTTCTTTCATAGTTGAGAGCATCACCAAACCTCCACCTGCTGCCAAAGCAGGTAACATTTGAGGAAGTTCAATTTTTATCAATAATAGCAATCGACCGGTACCAAGAGTACGTGCTACCTCACTGAGACGATTGTCAAGATTTAAAACTCCAACTTGAGCTGTTCGATATGCCTGTGCACCAAAATGGATAATATATGCAAGTAGTAATATCGGTAATGTTTGATAGAGAAAATAGAACCCTGTGACATTGATAGATAGAAAAACTATTGATAATGCAACCACTAAACCAGGTAAAGCGAAGCCTGACACGATTATCGCATTAATGGGAGTAATTAAAATACTGCGAAAACGTGTCACAAGAAAAGCAATTGGCAGTACTAAAAGTACAGTGGTTAAAGCTGCAGAAACGCTCATAACTACAGTATTAACTGTAGGTAAAGCAAGTGTCATCAAATCTGAAGTAGTCGCAAACCCAGCAGTTTGATTAATGAAACCTCTATATGCCCACCAAAAAAGAATAATAATTGGTGAAAATAATCCTGCGCCAAGTGTAATTACTATTGTAAACAATGCCATTGGTTGCCAACGTCCTAATTTAAGTTTAGTAGGACGAATAGAAGGATTGTCATTTACCAAATTTAATTCCTTACTGGAAAATCTTTCACCTAAAACAATTAACAATGCTACAAGTCCTAAAACCAAACCTAACGCCAAGGACAATTCAGTATCAGCCAAGCGTGTATTGAATATTCGAGTTGTCAGTGTAGAATATCCCATCAGTTGAACTACGCCGAAATCACTCACTACATACAAAAAAATCAATAGCGTCCCTGCACGTATAGTAGGAAAAATTTGAGGTAAAGTTACACGTTTAAAAGTGGCAAATGAGTTATAACCCAATAAACGAGCTGCTTCTTCAGTTGAAGATGGCAGTGTAGAAAAACGAGCAGCAACCGGTAAATAAACATAAGGAAACGTAATAAAAGTCAGCACGAGAAAAGAGCCAATATATCCATCAAGTCTAGGGAATTGTTCAATACCAACCGGCAAGAATACAAACTCAAAAAAACCACCAGGAGAATAAGCAGAAATTAAAGTAGTACCAACGACAAACGAAGGAAAAACCAAAGGTAACGGACACAAAATCCGCCATAATGACCCCCAGTGTACATCAGTACGAATAGTAATCCATGCCAACAATACACCAATGAAAGAAGCAGCAATTGAAACAGTAAATGCTAAATAGAGTGTTTTTATCAAAGGGTAGAAAGTTAATTCGGAAAAGAAAATGTTCGTCAGATCATTAATATTGACTATATTACGCACTGCCAAATATAAAAATGGAACGGCAAACAACAGGGTAATAACAATAGACACTAGAAGTAAAAGACCAGGTGTTTTTTCTTTTACCTCTAGTCCACTAAATGAATTCTTCTCTTCACTATCAGATCGACTAAATATCGAATCCTGCCTCACGAATCAACTCCAGAGTACGTTCTAATCCACTTCCCAATATATTAAAATCACCGAAATCAATTGTAGGTGGTTTAGAAAGATCATGCTTCGATTCTATGCCTGCTAGTACAGGATATTCGTATGTACGATCAGTAAAATACTGCTGAGCTGCTGTGTCTAACAAAAAACGAATGAGTTTTTCAGCATTTTTTTCATTTCCACCAGGAATTATACCCGCAACAGTCGCAATAGTTACAGAACCAGAATCACCATCAACAAATCGATGATTCGCACTAGGGGTATCTGGGTTTTCCACTTTTAGACGAGCATTATAATAGTGATTCACGAGACCACCATCTACTTCACCACGTGCAGTGGCTTGAACTATTGAATTATTATTTGCATAGACCTTAACCTCATTTGCAACCATTTGTTTCAGCCAATCAAGTGCAACATCATCTCCATGTTTCAGACGAAATAGAGTAAAGAAATCTTGAAATGATCCATTTCTTGGAGCAATTGCCAATCTGCCTTTCCATTTAGCTTCAGTGAGTTCAAAGACACTTTCTGGCAATTCAGATTCCGTAACATTCTCTCGATTATAGACTAGTACACGTTGACGGCCGCTTACTGCGACCCAATTGCCTGCATCACTCCCCGGGCTAATTGCTAGCACATCTTCTGGAAGATCACTTAGTAAATCCCGTTCTGCCAAGTATGCAACTGGACCTGGGCTCTTTGATATATAGACATCAGCAGGAGATTTTTCTCCTTCTTCTTCAATAAGCAAAGCCAAATCTACAGAACCGCCATAACGGACTTGTACATCTATACCTGTGCTTTCAGCAAAAGAATCAAGAATTGGATTTATCAAGTATTGACTTCGACCAGAATAAATCACAAGGCTTTCTTCATCAGCACTATTACAACCAACAAAAGCACTTGAGACAAACATCATTCCAAGAAAAAAGTATATGTATTTTTTCACTATCAGGTTAACCTTTCTTTTGTAATTAGGGTGCATACCTTTAAAATAAATTCAAATTACCCCTGTATAATTCAAAAAATTCATGTTTTAACTATTTATAGATTGGTAAGCCATTGTTGGAGGGCCAACATAACGAACAGAAACATAATCTCCAGTTTGATAAATCGGATTAGTGAATGATCTCACTTGTAGAGTCTTGTCTTCTTCGCCTTTAAGTTGATACATCGAATCATGCCCATAAAATTCAACTGACGAAACTAACCAATTTCCTCCTGATTGAATTTCCAGGCATTCCGGTCGTAAAAGTACGTCAACAGAAGAACCTGCTGCACAATCCAACTGGTCAGATAACGGAACAGAGCCAAGGGAAGTTATTACACTTTGATTATCAGTTGATCCTGAGACCATATTAGCTTCACCCACAAACTGAGCAACCCAAGGATCTATAGGTTGCTCATAAATTGTACTAGGCTCATCAATTTGGAGAATTCGACCTTCATTCATTACTGCAATTTCATCACCTAAAACAAATGCTTCACCCTGATCATGTGTAACAAACAGACTTGTAATATTTAGATCCTGAAGTAATTGACGTACTTCTGTACGCAATTGAACACGCATAGATGCATCAAGACTTGCGAAAGGTTCGTCAAGCAGTAGAACAGATGGCTCTGGAGCCAAGGCGCGTGCGAGTGCTACACGCTGGCGTTCTCCACCGGAAAGATTATCAGGTGCGCGGTTTGCCATCGCTGTTAAACCAACCATCTCAAGAACATCTTTCACACGATTATCACGATCAAAACTATTACTTAAACCAAAGCGAACATTTTCAGCAACTGTGAGATGAGGGAACAATGCGCCGTCTTGAAAAACCATTCCAACACGGCGTTTTTCAGCTGGAACAAAACAATCTGGAGATGTGACCACATTTCCATCTATTGTAATTACACCAGTATCTAGTTTCTCTAAACCAGCAATAGATCGGAGTAACGTAGTCTTACCACATCCCGATGGACCCAATAAAGCTATGGATTGACCGGCTTCTACATTAAGAGAAACACCACGCAATACACTTACAGCGCCAAAATTGAAATATGCATCTTCAATTTTGATACTAGATGTATTGCCATTTCCTGAAAAAAAACCCTGCTCTTGCATAAAATATATGCTACCAAGCATCAATTATTAGTAGCAACCATATTCAAATAATTACTATAGAAATTTTAAAGATTAGGGTGCCCTAAGAAAAAATAAATGTACTAACAGGTTATCAGTTAGATTGACATGCCATCAGAGCTTCACGGGCGTAATTTACAGTCTGATCAATAAGTTTTTCATCATGTGCTAGTGACAAAAACCAAGCTTCATATTGAGAAGGTGCTAAATGAACACCTCTGTTTAACATTTCACGATGGAATTTAGCAAACATTGCAGTATCAGAACGTGTAGCTTCATCATAATTGGTAGGAACAGCATCTTGAAAAAATGCAGTTAAGGTAGATCCAATTTGCACAACACTTAGAGGGATACCTATATCTTTTGCTGCAGATTCAAGCCCTGCAGCAAGTCTTACACCTAAAGAATTCAGATAATTATATGCTTCTGAATCTGCAAGTAAAATATTTAACGTGGCTAACCCAGCAGCCATAGCAATCGGATTACCTGACAAAGTACCAGCTTGATAGATATCTCCAGTAGGTGCCATTTCTTCCATTAGTTCACGAGAACCACCATACGCACCTACTGGCAATCCTCCACCGATAATCTTCCCCAAAATTGTAAGATCAGGATGAACATCAAAAAAACCTTGAGCACCTGAAGCAGAAACTCGAAATCCGGAAATAACTTCATCAAAAATCAATAATGTGTCATTTTGATCACATAATAATCGCAATCCGGCAAGGTATTCTGGTTGAGGAGCAACGACACCCATATTACCGGCAACAGGCTCAACAACGACTGCAGCGATTTTATCTGGATGAGCTTCAAAAATAGACTTAACTGCCTCCAAGTTGTTGTACGGAGCAATTAGTGTTTGAGCTGCCATTGCTGCAGGCACACCTGGTGAATCTGGTAATCCAAACGTAGCCACACCTGATCCTGCAGAGGCTAACAAACCATCAGCATGACCGTGATAACAGCCTTCAAATTTAATAATGAGATCTTTTTTTGTTTGTCCGCGGGCTAGACGTATAGCGCTCATAGCAGCTTCTGTACCAGAATTTACGAATCGGACCATCTCTATTGAAGGAAACGTTGAGGCCACTAATTCAGCTAAATCAACTTCAGGTTCAGTAGGTGCACCAAAAGAGGTGCCAGATTTTGATGCCTCTTGCACTGCGTGAATAACATCCGGATGGGCATGTCCTAGTATTAGAGGACCATACGAATTCACATAGTCAATGTATTCATTACCATCAACATCAGTGATCATCGCACCATTACCACTCCTCAGAACAACTGGATCTCCGTCCACAGCGCGATAAGCTCTGACCGGTGAATTAACACCACCAGGCAAATGTGCACGTGCACGATTCATTATTTCGAGTGATTTTTTAAAATTGCTACTAGTCATTGGCCCTCAGCCATTGTGCTGCTTCTTTAGCGTGATACGTAATTAGAATATCTGCTCCCGCACGACGAATCGCAGTTAACGTTTCTAAAATAACACGTTCTTCTTCTAACCAGCCATTCTGAATAGCAGCTTTGAGCATCGAATACTCTCCACTCACGTTATAGGCTGCCAAAGGAAGATCTGTTCTTTCGCGAACACGTCGAATGACATCTAAATAAGCAAGAGCAGGTTTTACCATGACAATATCTGCTTGTTCATCAATATCTGCCTCGACTTCACGCAATGCCTCTCGAACATTTGCATGATCCATTTGATAGCCTCTACGATCACCAAATTGAGGTGTTGAATCTGCAGCTTCACGAAATGGACCGTAGAACGCTGAAGAATACTTTGCGCTATAGGCCATAATTGCTTTTTGTGCATGGCCTGTCTCATCGAGTGCATGTCTAATAGCTTGCACTCTACCATCCATCATGTCAGATGGAGCTATGATATCAGCTCCTGCATCTGCACAAGTTACCGCCATCTCAGATAATAAAGACAGACTTTCATCATTAAGCACTTCACCGTTTGTATTAATCAGCCCGCAATGACCATGATCAGTATATTCACACAAACAAACATCACAGATGACAATTAATTCAGGGTCCGCATCTTTCAAAACCCTTACAGCTTGTTGCACGATTCCATCAACAGCGTATCCTTCTGTTCCTTCGGCATCTTTATAAGATGGAATCCCAAAAAGTAATACTGCACGCACACCTAAAGACTTCAATTCTTTTGCTTCGTTAGGAAGCTGATCCAAAGAAAGACGATATTGACCAGGCATAGCAGCAATTGCTTGGCGTACATCTTGACCATGTGTCACGAAAATTGGATAGACAAAAGAAGAGGGTTCTAAATGTGTTTCTTGAACTAAGCGTCGCAGATTATCAGTCCGCCTTGTTCGGCGAGTGCGTGTAAATAAAGCTTGATGCGTATTAATTGTCATAATCAGTTCCCATTCTATACCGTACTATTGCTCCAATGGTATATCCGTAAGGCTTGAAGCAAGCCATTAATTGAATGCTCCTTTGCTACGATATCAGGCTCTAGCCCTAAATCTCTAGCAGTTGATGCTGTAGTCGGCCCAATACATGCGATTAACACATCATCTAAGCATTTACGATCATCTCCAAGTATTCTCACTAAATTTTTTACTGTCGAAGAAGATGTAAATGTAGCAATATCTAGTCCACCTGATCGAATGACTTTCAACATCTCGTCTGAAGGAATAGCAGGTGGAACAGATAGATAGAGCGTCAATTCATCAACATGCATTCCTTTCTCGTTAAGTACATTAAACAACGCTGGATCTGCATTTTCAGCACGTGGCAAAAGAATAGATTTTTCAGAACCGGCACATCGAGTAAGTATTGCATGTGCAAGATCTTCACCAGTGGAGTTTTCAGGGACAATATCTGGGAAAAGCATGTACGATCGTAGTTCCTCAGATGTCGCTTTACCAACAGCACCTATTTGAATATCCCCCAACTGTCTCACATCAATATTTTGCTCAATTAACAATTCAAAAAACGCTCTTACAGCTACGGCGGAGCTAAACGCAATCCATTCATATTTCCCTGCCAATAAATTTTCTACTGTCGCAGAAAGTTGCTGATCATCTACACGTCTTTCAGTTTCGATTGTAGGCAATACAATAGGAAATGCTCCTTCTGCACGAAGTGATTCTACGAATATTGATGCTTGCTGTCGGCTTCGGGTAACCAATACACGCTTACCTGCCAGTGGAGCTAACCGACTAGGGTTCAATTCAGAACGCAAATTGACTACATCACCTATTACGAAAAGTGCAGGTGAACGAATTGCATGATCTGCTGCAGCTTGAGCAATTTCTGATAAAGGAGCTGTTACTACACGTTGATCGGGAGTAGCTGCTTGTTGTACTAACGCAGAAGGCGATTGTGGATCTCGCCCTCCTGCAATGAGTTGTTCAGCAATAAGATCAATCCGATCTACGCCCATCAAAACAACCAATGTGTCGGTCGCTGTGGCTAATTTTCTCCAATTGGCTTGTTCACTAGGCTTCGTGGGGTCTTCGTGACCGGTGACAACAGAAAAAGAAACGGCAACACCGCGATATGTCACAGGAATACCCGCTGCACTTAACCCAGCAATTGCTGAAGTGATGCCTGGCACTACAGTACAAGGGATACCTGCCTCAGCTAAAATCTTAGCTTCTTCTCCACCACGTCCAAAAACATATGGATCTCCCCCTTTGAGTCGAACGACCTTCTTCCCCAACCGACCGTAAGAAATTAACGTCTCATGAATTTCA
>CEQN01047995.1_pt1 | contig 16804 bp, 15 predicted proteins | sample 427011 | NCBI WGS metagenome assembly CEQN01 (sample SAMEA2621277, study PRJEB7988) | marine metagenome | biome: marine biome (ENVO:00000447); feature: deep chlorophyll maximum layer (ENVO:xxxxxxxx); material: "saline water (ENVO:00002010), including plankton (ENVO:xxxxxxxx)" | depth 120 m
TTATTTTATAACATGCGACAAGATACAATTTTTTTTCTGTAAATGGAATTACAATACGATTGTTGGGGTGTTGCAAAACAAATGAATAACTAATATTTTTATCCAACATATCAAATTCAAGATTTGAATCGTTACACGCTTCAATAAACATTTGCCTAAAATACAAATTATCCCGATTGAAATAGTTTACTTTACCACCAACACTAGACCTTGTGGCAAGCTCCCAATCTTCTTTATCATTATCATAGAATAGATTGATCATTGTCCCTTCTACATATTCTTCCGCAACACATTCATTAGAATCATACATGCTAGTAAATAGGTCATAATTGTGTGATTTAGGAGGCGAATAAGTTAGGATTTTTTTATTCTTACATATAACTGAACGATACAGTCCATACGTATCAATATTATCAGCATTTAATTTTGATTTATTATATTTAATGATTTCGTAATTCTCATCATTATATTTATATGATTTAGTATTAAGCGAATTTTCATTGAAATCCACGATGTATGTGTGTGTGCTTACGTAGGTCATTTTGTTGTATGTAAACAATATACAACATTATATGAATATCAATTTTTTTTAATAATCATATAAATATCTAGTATAATTATAAGATAATGAGTGATACATCATCTAATAAAGTGAATATTAAATTAGGAGATATGATAGAAATTATTGCTCCCAATGATATTACTATTCACAATATAATTTTTCTTGTTGATTATGTAGGATATACACAAATTACATTAATTAACTTAAGTGATGAGAGTGAAGAAGATAAAATTTTATATATTGATAATGGCAATTTTAGAAATGAAAGTATAGAATCTATTAATATTTTGAATAGGTCTGAAATAACAGGGTATGCTAGACAAAACGATTTAATTATAGATACATGGATAGATGTTCATTTCGATACGGAAATACCTTTAATTGTAACTGGTAAAATTACTAATTTGGAAGAAGACCAAATAGAAATTACAACATCTGATAAGCAAGTTATATATATAGATTTTGCATATCAGGGAATCCCATTAGATTTACAGATTAAAGAAATAAATATTAGAGATCCTCCCACACTTTCTCCGGATACAACAATTTCAGATGTTGACCAAAAATCAAAGAGTGAATTAACCGAACAAGTAGATGCTGTAGATATTGATATTGCCGAAGATGATAAGTTACCTATGGATGAATTCAAAACGAATATCCAGAATTTAATTATGCAAGCTGACCAAATAAAATTCGGCAGTGAGTTAGATGAAATAACAGAATCTGTATATTTACCAGAATCACAACAACGTTTTGGTATAGAAAAACAAGTAAATGACTTATTAGATGAGTTATTATCAACTATACCAAATAATCAACGAACATATACTGTTCTAAATGAGATTCATAAAATGATTAGTAGATTCAAAGAATTACGCCAAGAATTCTCTATATTTGATGAGTATAATAATGCAGTTCAATCACGAAAAGTTGGTTCAGATCATAAACCGTTGGTTGATACATTAGATAATTTAAATCAAAAACTATATTGGATTCTGTTGGTTTCTAAAAATAAAAAGAAAATTTATAATTTAGAAAATGTAAGTGATGAAGATTTCAATGATATTATTCCTCTGAATACTCAAGAAATAGTTAACAATGAAATAGACGTATACAACAAATATTTAGAAAATGATACTCCAGATAGTCAAAATAAATATATTTATTTACAACGCGAAATGAACAATTATAGTAAACCTTTTCTTCCACCATCTAATACTAATGACGTATTGGCAGTTAAAGAACCAAATACTAATTTACTAACCGTAGTTAATAATCTAGAAGAATTTAAATCATCTGCACTAGACAAACATATGTTAAGTCAAAAAAAGTTTTTATTACAAGTTCATATTACAGGAGAAAGTATATTAGAAACACATAAGAAAAATACTATAATTACTACAAAAAAGAAACAAATAATACCCAATGAGGAAATTTATATTAAATCAATATTAACACTCCCTGAACCAACAGTTCGTTTTTCAAGAATTAATTTACCAACTACAGATATTGCAACTAGATCGAATTTAAATAATAATTTTATAAATTATTGGTTACTTCTTAAAAAAGCATCTATAGTGTCACCTGTATTTGTAAATGATGTCTCAAAACCAATTGATATGGATGAAAATACTTATTTGTCTGAAAATACTGAATATGTGCCGGATTTGTCAGTTGAAGAAAATAGAGATTATAGAAAATTCTTAGAAACAATTATTCCAAAGACAAGAGTTTTATTCAATCTTACAAAAAAATATATAACTAATAACTTGTCGATATATGAAATCCTTAAATATATGGAACCTTTTATGATTTACCAAAAAGATATTACCTTTAAACAATATCAAGATTTTATTGGATTTATTAAAACTGAAATAAACACAGTAAAAAGCAATTTTGTAAATAATAATAAATCTCTCAATAATCTAAACGCCAAATCATCTACCTATAAATCCGAATTATTAAATATATTATTTAGAAACGATAGTAATATTTATGATGAAGTAATAGAGGAGTATAATATTCCTAATATTAATAATTTAAGTGATGGAGAGATATATAATAACTTTATTAATATTGATAATGGTAAACTATACAATATTGCTCTTTGTTTCAGTGTAGTTAGTTTGATGATACCGGATGGTGTTGAAAAACTGGATGAACTTAATAAAATAGTAAACGATGAGGAGGCTAAAACTGTAAAAGATTGTAGTAAACATATCATAGCTAAGAAATATATAGAATTGGATGAATTAGAAGACGATAGTGGTGTAGATGTATATTTTGACAAACAATATGATACTACCTATTACGATATAATTAATGAATATGATAAAGAATTACAGGAATTAGAGGATGATACAATGGACAATAAGATAGAGTTTTTATCTGAAAAACTTCAAAAAACAAATGGATTTAGTGTTCAAGATTCTCTCCGTGAGGCACGTTCAATTTTACAGAAGAAACGACTAGTAGAAGACGGTGAATATGCTATTTTGGAACAACTAACAGAAAATGGAACAGTTCTTTACTACTATAAACGTTCAGGTAAAGTTTGGCTACCTGACGAAAATATAGATTCAAGTGTATTTACTGATGATAGTAAAACATTTTGTAATTTGGATACAAATTGTGTAAATATTAATAATAACTGTGAAGATATTAGTGATGGTAAGTCTGTTATCGAGGGTAATAATATTAAAAAAATATTAGATGAATTTGATGTTAATTTTAAACAAAATATACAACAAATCAAAAAAAATATTGAGAATGAATACAAAATTGCTGTTACAAATATTAAAAAATTAACACAGATAAATGAAAATAATAGATTGTTAAATAATAATAAACAATATAATACTGGATTATCGTTGGAACAATTTGAGCGCGTTAAATCCCCATATGAGAAATTACGTGATAGTATATTAGGTCAAAGTGATTTTGTTAAAAAACAAAATGATATTACCAAGTTTGTAAGAGCGTTCACCAGACCAGCAAATGATGGTGAAGATGAATGGTGGTTATATTGCAATGCTACGAATGTCAAAATACTTCCTATATTTATAAATAAATTAGCTAGTGCTTACATTGATGGTGATAATTATATGAGTGTTATGGACGATATATGTACAGTGCAAGGTGAAAAAAGTGACGATGACGCATACATAGTTGATAAATACAGTGGCTATAATATAAAGGCTATTCAATTTGATGTAAGCGAAGGATATTCTGAAGATGGTTATAAAATTAAGAGTAGAGATGTGTTGGAAGCGGAATTTAATTACTCATTGACAGAAAATGGAAAAACAAAAAGGGAATTTGAATCACCCGAAACAGAGAAAATATTCAAGGTATCTAATGCTATTGCTAAGTATATTGGTGTAAATTTAGATTCACATCTTGATTTCATAACAAGAAATGTTGTTTTAATGAGAGAGAAAACAATGCCATCAAAAGAAAAATATATGCAAACACAAGCAAAAAAGAAGAAGGTAATTCCATATGAAAAAGCATACAACTCCCATCTCATAGTTATAACCTTGTCATATTTTATCATATCAATACAGACAAGTATTCCGCCCATCAAAACTAGAAAACGTTTTCCAGGTTGTATTAAATCATTTACAGGCTATCCTATGGCCGGAGAAGAAGATCTGTCAGGTATAACATATCTTGCTTGTATTACGAATAAAATAAAGAGTTCTATTGAACCTTGGGATGCAATTAAAAAAACAAAAATAGAAGATATTGTTACTAAAATGCAAACACTAATTAAAAAATATATCATAAATACACAGGAAGTAAAAGATAAAATAAAAGAAAAGATATTATATAATAGTATAAACGTAAATGAAGACGAAATTCCAGAATCATTAGATCTTCGTTTATGGAATAATTACCTTCCACAATTATATCCAACGAAAATCAAATCTTTCGAACAAGTTTCAAAGGCATTTATAGATGAATTAAAAACAAATTATAAAAAAGGTTCTAAACAACAACACGAAAAAATAAATGTCTTACGAAGTAAGATAATATACTCTACTATTAAAATACAAGAACACATTGAAAACATAATATCAAAGAAAAAAGCTATACTTACTAATAGTTCATTTGAACCATTTTTAGAAAATTCATGTTGCGATAGTGATGATATTAATACTTTGCAATATTTCATAAATGCGAATAATGAAATTGCAAAATTAAACAATGATGTTGTTCAAACACAAAATATATTAGATGATCTAGATCGTCTTAAAAAAGCAAATACTATAATTATTAGCAAAGATACCAAATTAAAATATCCTGAATTGCCAAGTGATTTTTCCGACGAAACAATATATAAGGCTTTTATACATTATTGTAGATTTAATTCAAATATTCCACTAATGAATGAAGAAATTCGTGCCATATGCAAGGATAAACCTATATCATTTGATAACAAATTAGAAATAAAAAAACAAATTGTAAAATTAAAAGATGAAGGATATTCATATACGTCCAAATCATTGAATCAATTAATAGACTTAATTAACAAAAAAAATATGGATTCTTTAAAATTTAATAATGTTGTATTTAATAATGTAAGTACACTTGAAAGTATAATAAATTATGCTGATGAAAATAATTCAACTATATTACCACCTATATTTATCCGTAAATTTCAAGCACTAATAAATAATTATCAAGATGGTGAATTGATGGAAGATACAAAAGAGATGGAAGATATGAAGAATTATTTATATGTAGCAAATAACTCAATGAAAGATGAAATAATTAAATTTATTAATGATAAATCATTAAAAAGACCAAATAAAAAAATAATTGAGTGTATTAATACGATTACTAATTTTACTTCTACAGGAACAAATGTATATATTGATGCTACTGATGAGACTACTCACAAAATGATTAATTACATTAAATTAACTATAAGATCTATTTGTAAATTATATCCAGCTATGATTATAAATAATGTTGATTATAAAAAGGTATTTCCACCAAAGCATTGGAAATTATCAAAAATACATAAAACTGATTTTAACAAAATGATAAATAAATATTACGACCCAATTAATAGTTATAATAACGACGATGATATTAAAGTAATACTACAGGAAATATATAATTCAACCAGTATAATATATGAATTATCAGAAAATACACTCTTTAATACACCATATATGAAAAATAATACAATGTTTTATTCAGTTTTCGATAGAAAAATGAGCTTACTTTTATTCCAATATTATTTTTATTCAATACTGAAAGAACATATTAATTTATTGGATAATAATTCATTATTAACCGAAATCGCATTATCGAAGAAAAGCAATTCATCAGAAACAGACATAATTGCTAACGAAGATGAGGATTTGCAAATCGAAATAGAAATCATATCAGGTGAAAAATCATCGCTATCGGAAAAAGTTGCTTCGTTATTGAATAGCTATGCGAATATTATATGTAGTCATAAGAACGACATTAATTATAATTATGATGAAGTAATGAGTTTAGTCCATAGAGCTGGGCAAAAAGAAAAGGATGGTATTACAGACTATTTTAAAAATTTAACAGAAAGTGAAAGAGAAATCCAAAATTATTTCAAAAAGCATAAATTAGAAAAATGGAGCAAAGGTCTACAAAAAGGACTACGCGTTTATCAGGAAGATACATATGATGATGAACGAAAACAATTAGAAGAACAAGCAATAAATGATTTTAAATTTGGAAATAATGACGCCGTTACTGATATGGTAAGAAATATATATGAAGTGGAAAATACAAATGACAGACAAGAAACAGAATTTATAGAAAATGAAGAATATAGTTTAGAACTTATTGCAGAAGACGACGATTATGGCGAACGTGATGGTGATGAAGAATTTTAATTATTGATATATAAATTTTATTTATTTGAATCAAATAAATAAAATCAAATCCTATAATATATGAATCGCAATATTATACGAAGGAATATTACATCTGTATCAATAGTAATTTTTATTATATTATATACATTAGTTTTATCATTTAAACCTGCCTTTATTTTTAAAAAGGACGGTAATCTTAGAAATTTTGGAATAGGTTTTAGAGACAAAACAGTAATACCTGCGTGGTTATTAGCTATAATATTAGCTATTATTTCTTATCTATTAGTTCTATACTACATAGCATTACCTAAATTATTACGTTAAATAATAGTTATATTTTCATATTAATTTATAAAACTGTTTTACTTAACTCTTGTAACTTAGATTCATTGTAATTACATCCCGAATTTATAATCGAATTTGTAGCAATTGAAATAACTAATGAGCCAGATAATATATACCAAAAGAATTTTGCTACAGACTCTTTGAGGTATACCATATCTTTTAGTTGGTCTAATTTAGAAGGTTTATCGCCCTCGGATGTATCATAATCATCTTGTAATAAATCTTTCATAGAAGAAATAAATTCATTAATATTTTGCATTGTGATTTCATTTACTAACAATGACTGATTACCATATATATAATTTATTGTTTCTCTCGCTTTTTCATTATCTGTATTGTCAGGTGTTTTGAATACATTTTTAATTTTATCTTTTACACCAAATAATGTGGTTATTAAATAACCAAATGTATTTGAAAAAGGACTTAACCACCCTGGAAAAATTAATATCATTAAATTTAATATACCAAATATTAGGACCCATGGGACAATAGTAACATACATTGCTGTAGTATATTGATATGTGTTATTACACATTCCTGCAGTTATTTGTAAATTAAGTAAATATTGTGATAAACCTAATAGCAAAAAATAACCAAAATCAAGGGCGAAAGATGCTGTTTTTGATTTCTTTTGTTTTGATGGACGACCCAGTAAGTAACTTATAAAAAAGTATAAAACTGTAATAATTATAAAAAATGTAAATCCAATTTGTGTATCAATACCTTCCATATAAATAATGTGGACAATATATTTTGAAATAATACTATATATATTTAATGGATAGTAAACCTATTTTATGTGAACCAGGTATTAAATATTTTTTGAAAAGTTCTCTAAATGAAAGTCATAAATTTAAAGAAAAATATATTAACTTTTTTTTCAATGTTTCAATGTTAATATTTTTTATAGTAATACTATGTTGTATACTATATTATAGATACAAAGGAAGATTAACACCGAGTCAAATTGCTATTAAACAAAGACGAGAGAAAGAGTATATTGTTTCAAAATTACAACAATTATCGGCTATTAAAACAAAAAATAATATGTTAACAGATTTGCCAACATTTGATACATTTTAAATGTTATAATAAGTATATATGAACGATAACGTTTTTTCTGCTATTGATAATTATTATAAATTAAAACAAAAATATGAGAAACAACTAGAAAATAAAAAAAAACCGATCCGAAATAATAATGATTTAACAAAAAAAGAAAAAAAAATAAAATTTAAACAAATTAAAATAAATTGTATAAATTGTGGAAAAAAAGGAGGCACTATATTTACTCAAAAAAATAATGTATTAAGTGCTGTATGTGGTAATACTACTAAACCCTGTAATTTAAATATAAACATAAATCGCGGTGATTATACCAATATATATGAGACAGAAGGGTTAATAAAAAAAGATATCGAAAGTATAAAAAAAAAAATAATGTTATTAAAATTAGATTTGTTATTTAATTATGCCGACGAAAGTGTTATAATTAAAGAATTTAATATTGAAAAAAAAAATATTAGTAATCTTACACAATCTTTATTAAGTATTCGTAAACAATATTTATCTATTATTGACAATCAAGAAGACAAGCTTTTTGTTAATGATGGTAATGTTAAAATACATATTTTAAAGGAGCAATTAAAATCATTAGTTGAAAAATATACCGATAATAACAATATTGCTTATATTAATGAAATAGTAGAAACTTATGTTCGAGATATAAGACCATTATCTAGAGAGATACAACGAAAATCATATAGTCATATGGAATTATACGATAACATAAAGGAAAATAAATATGAATTACTGCAAAATAAATATCGCAACACTGATTTACATATTGCTATTAATAACACTAATGAGGCAAGAATAATTTCTAATAAACAATGATTTTAATAATTAGTATATATATATGAAAATTAAATCAATTATTAATATGCCTATTTTTATTGCTAGTTTATGTATAGGTTTATTATTTGTATACTTATCAAATCCACCTCCTACTGTTATATATGTTTATCCAACACCTGATAATATAGATAAGGTTGAATATAAAGATAAGGCTAGTAATTGCTTCAAATTTAATTCGGAAGAAGTTTCTTGTCTAGGTGAAAATATCAAAAGCATCCCTATTCAAAAATAATACAATATTAATATATAATATATGTTTAAGAATATCCTCACAAAAGTAAATACTAAATATGGTAAAATTATTATTTCTATTATTCTAGGAATAGGATTAGCTAGTATATTTAGAAAATCTTGTGATTCGCGTAATTGTATTATATTTAATGCGCCTTCATTTGAGGAAGTAAATAAAAATATATATAAACACGATAATAAATGTTTCAAGTATAAAGAAGAAAATGTAATGTGTAATAATCAAAAAAAACAAATTGAGATTGCGTAAAAAATTTAATATATTTAATCACTTAACTATATTAAATATGTCTACCAGTTTAGATGATTTACCAGTTTCAGGCGAAGGCAATTCAAACGTAAGTTTGCAAATTACAGAACAAAATAAAGTTGTTGATAATTCAATTAGTAAACTTCAAGAACAAAGAAATAATGAATTAAATAATGTAATACCTCAACAAGGAGCACCTCAGCAAGGAGCACCTCAGACACAAAATAATGAATCTATGGATGTTAATAGTTTTATAACAGGAATACAAAATGCAGCAGCAAACGGTGGTTTACAATTACCTTCAAGAGACATTCCACAGTCACAAACACATCTGACACAAGATGCAGAATTAAAACCAAATTATATCCCCGATAGTAACACTGATTACATAGAAAATAGCTATAATCACAATCATATTGTAGAGGAACACAAAAGAAAAGAAGTAAATAATAATAATTTAGATTCGTTATATGACGATATTCATATTCCTATTATTTTAGCAGTAATTTACTTTGTTTTTCAATTACCGATTATAAAAAAAAATACGTTGAAATATATACCTTCTCTTTTTTCTAAGGACGGAAATTATAATTTTGTAGGTTATGTTATAACTAGCTTGGCTTTCGCTAGCACATACTATTTTATAATTAAAAGTTTAGAATACCTAACAATTTAATTTTTTAATTTAATTATTTTAACATTACTTTGTTGAGCAAAATAGTTTATCAATTCATCATTATTATAATCATTACTATATTTAATTTCACTAATACCTGAAGCACATAATATTTTCATACAATTCATGCATGGATAGTGTGTAATATATGCAGTAGCACCAGCACAACTCACCCCTCTTTTAGCACAATCGGCTATTGCATTTTGTTCTGCATGAACAGTCGCAATTTCGTGTCCATTACGTAATTTTTGTTCGTGTTTGGCACCAGGTAAATAACCATTATATCCCTGTGCTATTATTCTATTATCATTTACCAATATACATCCTACTTGTAATCTTTCACAAGGAGAACGTGTAGCTGTTAGATGTGTAAGATTACTAAAATATTCTTCCCACGATGGTCTTTTACTCATTTCGATATATTAAATATATAATATATATTAAAGTCATATTATTAAAATATAATATTTATTAAAGTCATATTATTATATATTATATGTTATTACAGTTAAATAATATTTATAGAGATGTAGAAATTAGATATTTTATACTATATATTATATCTGGATCGTTGGTAATATTATATGAAAATATAAAATTAATACTTAATAAATATAACGTAAATAAAAGTTTATTATTTTTAGAAGGTAATTATTTGCAAAATAAATATATAACAATTGATAAGTGGTATTTTACACATCTAATATTTTATTCCATATTGGGTTATTTATATCCTAATACATTTTATTTATCTATGTTTATTGGTATAATATGGGAATTATTTGAATCATATCTTGGGTTATATAAACCTTTGTGGTTTTTTAAAAATAACAAAAATAATTCTTCGAATTCGTGGCATGGTAGGATATCAGATATATTTGTAAATAGTATTGGATTTTTAATAGGTAGTAATTTACGTTTTATAATATAAAAATATTTATTTATTATCTATATGACAAATGATTTGTTAAATATTTATATTAAAACTCTTATTGATAATGTAAATATTGAAAATATTCCAAAAGATATTGATATTATATTTGATGGTGGTGCGTTTAACGGTGGAATGGGATTTGGTATAGCATTATATTTGAAGGAATTGGAAATAAAACACAATATTAAAGTTAGACGTGTGTCTGGATGTAGTATTGGGTCAATAATCGCATTATCATACTTAATAGATTTAAAATATGATATTAATGATGTATTTATATCTACGTGTAAGAACTTTAAAAAAACCTTTAATCTTTCTGTATTTAAAAGTCATATTAAAAAAATTATTTATGATAATCTAACAGATGATTTATCTTCAATTAATAATAAATTATATATTACGTATTACGATGCTATCAATTACAAACATATTATGGTTTGTGAATATGAAAATAGAGAACATTTACTAGAATGCCTAATGAGGTCATGTCATATTCCATATATTACTAGTAATGTTTTTAAATATGACAATAAATATATCGATGGTATTGCACCATATATTTTTAGAGACGGAGAAAGGGAAATATTGTTTATTAAAATGATAACGTGCAAAAATTACAGACGTATATTTAATATTAAAAATGAACAAAATGTAAATGAACGAATGATAATTGGTGTTAATGATATAAATAAATTTTTTACTATTGGAAAATCTGATATGTGTAGCTATTTTAAAAATTGGTCTTATATTTCTATTTTATTATTAAGAATACGATTACTAATAGTATTTATTATTTTATGGATAGTAGACAACTTAACTTATATAAAGTGTTTATTACCTAATAATATATTTGAACATTCAATAATAAAAAATTTACATTATTTGTCTTGCGAACTATACTCTGATTTAATGTATAAAATAATTAATTAACATTTTAAGATAATTAATTATTAAGATAGTCGTTAAATACTTTTTCAGTATAATATGGTTGTAAAGGATCAAAAGGATAACAATAACATTGATTATCATGTTTATATGTTCCTAATTGACCATTTGCACAATTACAATAACTGTCGGAAATAACAGATTGTATTGGTGTTTGAATACAAAAATCTTTCGGATATCCTTGATTTAAACAATCTGTAAATGATTGATAACTTTCAACTATTTGTTTATTGTATATTTTGTATATATTATAACCCAAACCAAAAAATAAAACTATTATTATTAATCTCTCTATATTCATTATATAATTATAGTCCTAGTTTTTTTTTAATTTTGTTAAAAGTTGATTTTTTTGTTTTATTTGTTTTACTTACTTTTCTTTTTGTTTGCTTGGTTTTAGTTTTCGATTTTTGCTCCTTTTTTTCATTTGGTGTATATCTCAAAAAATATTCTTCATATTCTTTGCTATTTCTTTTACTTTTTAATTCTTGAAATTTAATAGCTTTATTTGCTCGTATGTCTTCCATCGTATCTTGTTTCCCGTAGCAATTAATACTAAAACGTTTTAATAAACCTTTCTGTTTTAATCTATTTTTCGATTGAACAACAAATAAATATTGAGACATACAAATTAATCTTTCTTTATCTAAATATGGTCTATTCGCATATAGAAATGCTAAATAAAAACTTAACATAGTATCAATAGATGCAACCTTAACAGTTTTATTATTTACTTTAATTGTATTATAACTATGACAAGCTAATGGTTTATAAATAACACATAGTGTGTCTTTGTCTACTATAATTTCATAATGTTCTGCTATTAATTCTCCTATTGGCTTACGTTTAACTATTTTAATTTGATTATATCCTATTTCATTTAATTTTTCTTTTATTAATATGGTCGATGTTTCGGGGTCTTCCGACAATACATCGAAATCGGGTATATTTTGTATTTGTCGTCTCTGTTTGTAAGGCATGTATTTACCATATAATGTGCTTGCGTATCCGCCAAAAAAAACTAATCCTTGATCAATAATAGAGTCTCGTAGTGTGTAGTATAATTTTTGTTCTTCAGATGGGTCACCTTCAAAGTCGCGTTGAAAATTTAATAAATCACAACGTTCATTGTCTAGTGGATAATTTTTATTTAATAAAATTAAACGCTTTAAAACCTTTTCCCATCTACTAACATCACCTGCAGGTCGCGATAGTTCTAAATACATACCCATTCTTAAGAAATTAGGAGGCGAATACAAAATACCATTAACCTTGATAGCCTCTTTATTGAGAGATTTAAATATTTCATTATCCAATAAAGTTATATCAGCTACCGGTATAAAATTAACAAATACCTTATATGTTCCGTTATGAACGCCTGATTTAGCCTCTACGTCACTATAACCTGCTTTAACATATATATTAGCTAACTCCTTTGCGTGTTTAACTGGGTCTGTTGAGAAAAAATCATAATCAGGAATATCTACATCCTTGTTATAAAATTGGTCATCTACGGGTAATATATTATTAATGGCTGTTCCACCATAACAAATTAATTTATTATTTCTTATAAAATTTTCTACTATTAAATTAATATCCTTTATAAAATCGGATTGTGCCATTTTTTTGCTAACACGTGTTTCTGCGTCATCAACCGCCTTTCTTAAAATTTCTAATTCTTTTTCTTCAAATGATAAATTAGCAGACATATATATATTTCTATTATAAAATTATTTTATCCAACATTAAATGGTGTACTATTCAAATTATTTCCACTTTCAATCAACTCGTCAGCAGTTTGTGCGTCCAAATTAATTACAACAGTAGGGTTATCGGAACGCAAAGATTTTGGTTTCAATACGAATGATCCTCCCTTGCTATTAAAATCATTATGATATTGTTCTAAAAATGCATCATCATATTGAAAACATTGCCCTATGAACTGAAAACCATATCCAGAAACACCAGCAGGATCATTTGTGTTGCCTTTATGTGATAATTCTCTCCAGTCTACATTAGCAGGTGTATTTCCTTTATTTGGTAATACAATTGACATACGTTCCTTATTGTAATTTTTGATATTTTCCATATCGCCTGCTAATCGAGCTTCATCCTGTCTATAAAATCGCATATTTTCCGTTCCGCTAATTACATTTATATATTCATATAATTTAGAATCTTCAATATTTATTACGGTGTTATTTTTATCATTTACTTTGTTGACAATAATAACTATTTTCTCTAATAAATCTTTAATCTTTGTGTTTCCCATGTCCTTTCCATTGTATTCATAACTATATTGTCGTGTCAATATTTGCTCAGAAAAATTACTATATAATGAATCGGCCATACTATCAAATACCTGTGTATTTGACGTTTTTATTCTAAAGTGTAAAATCATTGGATCGCGTGCAACACCACCAGCTCCATCATTAATATTACGATTAAATGCCATTATTCTTATTTTTTCCATTACAGAATCAAATGTTAAATAGTTGTATGTTTCTTTAATATTGTGGTCATTTACTGATGATAATGCTATAATTGGTTTATTGTCAAATGAATATACTTCGAAATCTAAACATCTAGCTCCTAATTTTATACAGTTTTCTAGAGCACACATATCAACAAAATCGTGCGAATATGAACCACTAGCACAACAATTATAAGCTGTTTTAATATAAAAATCGCGTAGACGATAATCACCTACTAGTTTACGTTTATCTTGTCCTGTAGTTAAATCTTGCTCATCGCCATAATCAGTAATATTGTCATCATCCATTTTATGATTCTTTTTATCATACAATGAGTGCAAATCATTAGCATAATTTATATCATAATTATTATTAATTGTAGAACAATTTGCACCTCTTAGTGTAATTTTGGTATATGACCAAATAAATAATAAAAATATTAACATAATTCCCACTACAAAAACCCCCATTTGAACAAATTTTGCTTTTCTTAAATCTTCATACTGTCTTAAATTAGTAATACTATCTTTTATCCTGTTTTCAATATTTTTGGAAAAAAATCCACCCATACTGTTTATAATATTATATTATTATTTAATTAAAATAATAAAGTTAAATAATAATATAAATATTATATATTATGCCTGGTGGACTTATGAATCTCGTTGCCGAAGGTAATCAAAATATAATATTAACTGGTAATCCTAGTAAAAGTTTTTTTAAGTGTACATATGCTAAATATACAAATTTTGGATTACAAAAGTTTCGCATAGACTATGACGGATTAAGGACTTTACATCCAACTACATCGTCGAATTTTAAATTTAAAATGCCTAGAACAGGAGGCGATTTAATAATGGATACATATCTAGTTGTGAATCTGCCTACAATATGGAGTCCTATTATTCCACCCGATAGAAAATTCGATAAGTCAATTGTTGACAATAATGCTTTAAATAAATGGCGTCCATATGAATTTAAATGGATAAAAAATCTTGGCTCCCAGATGATAGAACGTGTTCGTTTTACTATAGGTGGGCAGGTAATTCAAGAATTTACGGGGCAATATTTGTATAACATGGTTCAACGCGACTTTGAAGCTTCCAAAAAGGATTTATATGATAAGATGACTGGTAATGTTCCTGAATTAAATGACCCAGCTAATGCTTACGAACGGTTAAATGTATATCCTAATGCTTATTATACAGATAGTCCTACTGGCCCAGAGCCTTCGATTCGCTCACGTTCGCTATATATTCCTCTAAATATTTGGTTCACAATGGCATCAAAAATGGCATTTCCTTTGGCGGCGTTACATTATAATGAGTTTCATATAGAAGTTGATATTAAACCAGTGAAAGATTTATATATTATTCGTAACATTCCTACAGATGATGATCCAGGAAGTTATTATCATCAACCAAATTACAATATAGAAGTTGAACAATTATATCGATTCTTACACCCTCCTCCTAGTCCAGAGCTACATCCAGATCACTTTACAGACAAACGAATAAACTGGGATACTGACATACATTTAATAAGTACCTATGCTTTTCTCTCTGAAGATGAACAGCGTGTTTTCCAAGAAAAAGAACAAACATACTTAATAAAGCAAGTATATGAACATAAAATCAATAATATTGTTGGTAGTCAAATTGTTGAAATAGAAACTCGTGGTATGGTTTCAAGTTGGATGTGGTTTTTCCAACGTAGTGATATTGCATTAAGAAATGAATGGTCTAATTTCACAAACTGGCCATATAGTTTCTTACCATATAATTTAGTGTATCCAGATGATGAAAACGTAAATGATAGTGAAAGATTAACTATTGACTATAGTGAACTTGCTGGTAAAGTTAGTCCGGAGTTTGATTTCACAGCTGATAATAATAATATAACACATTTCAATACTGCAAATATGATTACTGGACGTTACTATCCAGAAAATCAAAAAAACATAATGGAATCATGGGGGTTATTATTGGACGGTAAATATAGAGAAAATCCACAAAAAGTGGGCGTGTTAGATTATATAGAAAAATATACACGCACATCGGGTAATGCTAAAGACGGTATTTATTGTTATAATTTTTGCTTAAATAATAATGTTGGTGAATACCAACCAAGTGGTGCTATCAATTTAACTAAGTTTAATAAAATACAATTTGAATTAGGATTAATAATTCCTCCTATGGATGCAAGTGCTGAAGTTCAGCAAATATGTAACGAAAATGGTGAAATAATTGCTTTTGATAAAACACGTGATAATATATATGAATATACTTATGATATGACAGTTTTAGAAGAAAGATATAATGTTTTAACTTTTTCTTCTGGAAATGCTGCGTTATCTTATGCTCGTTAATTATAAAGATATATACTTATTTATAATTAGCTATAATACGGTGCTGGACCACAATACATAAAATCCTTATGGCCTGTCGGACCTAACCAACAATTATTATCGTCGTTAAATGCATTCATAACATTATTTCCACCGTTACTAGAATCATTTTCGGCATCTGAACCAGCACCAGCACCAGCACCACCGCCACCAGCATCGCTGCCAGCTCCAG
>CEQN01044108.1_pt1 | contig 16640 bp, 14 predicted proteins | sample 427011 | NCBI WGS metagenome assembly CEQN01 (sample SAMEA2621277, study PRJEB7988) | marine metagenome | biome: marine biome (ENVO:00000447); feature: deep chlorophyll maximum layer (ENVO:xxxxxxxx); material: "saline water (ENVO:00002010), including plankton (ENVO:xxxxxxxx)" | depth 120 m
AAAATATTCTGCTATTAACTTTAAATATTTTGCATATTCTTTACCAGTGGGATGTTCAGTTTCTAGGGAATATGCTGGAGACGTACCAGAGGCAACAGAATTGAGGTCAATGTGACCCCAAAAGTTAGTTGTAAATGAAGGAGTTATAAATCGCATTTCATTTGGCCATTTATCGAAAGTAGCTCCAACTTCATTTCTTTCAAGAACAACCATTTTTTCTACCCCAAAGTCTTTGAGCATAGCAGCAATTCCTATTCCTGAAGCACCTGCGCCTACAATAACAACATCATAAATTTCTAGTTCTTGTTTGAATACATAGTTTTCCATAATACCTCCATGGAAAACCATGATATCATAAATGAGAATGATTCTCAATCTCATTTATATGGAGAAAGGTTTCATCATATGCATAATTTCACCATTATAGGAATTGTTTGATAATCCAAGTATGTTTAGCTATGTTTTCATGGTATTTATCTATGTAAATCTGAATGTATCTCTGTTATTATACCCATCAAATTTAATCTCTTTACTCGAGAGGTAGCTATGACAGTCTCGCAAGAATTTTCGTTTGAGTCCCAAAAATATATTGAATTACGAGCAGATGGCTTTAGTCTGCCATCACCAGAAATGAGAGATGCTATGTACAGAGCCGAAGTGGGTAATGACGGCTTTGGGGAAGATCCTTCAGTAAATAAATTAGAAGAAATGAGTGCAGAGATTTTTCAAAAAGAATCAGCAACATTTGTTTCTAGTGGCTCTATGGGGAACTTAATATCATTATTGGCTTATTGTAAAGAAAGTGATAAAGCCATTATTGGAAACAATTCTCATACATACAATCGTGAATTTAATAGAGATCAATCACAAAAACAAAGCTTACCACAAATTCTTGGTATACAACCCCAAGCAGTAAAAACAGATAGAAGAGGCATGTTAGATGTTGAAGAAATTAATGGTTTTATAACCCATGTAATATCAGATCGTAAACCAAGAGTAATGATTGTAGAAAACACTCACAACCTTGCTGGAGGTAAAGTTCTTAATATTAATGATATGGATACTTTGCACAACGTTGTGACAAAAAGTAATATTCCCATACATTTGGATGGGGCAAGAATATTTAATGCATCTATAGCATTGGATATTTCTCCTGAGAAATTAACCGAAAAAACTGATTCAGTTCTATTTTGTCTTTCAAAAGGCTTGGGAGCACCTGTTGGATCGTTAGTTGTTGGTTCTCAAGATTTTATCAGTGAAGTTAAGGAATGGAAAAAAATATTAAGTGGATCTATGAAGCAAGCCGGTGTAATTGCTGCAGCTGGAATAGTTGCACTTAAGAATTATGAAACTAGTATTAGAAATGATCACCAATTAGCAAAATATCTCGAAAAAAGGTTATTAGAGCTAGAAAAAGTACGAGTTGAACCTGTTGAAACCAATTTAGTTTACCTAGAATTAGATGTTGATGACCCTTTTAAGATTTCTGAAAAATTAAAACAAAAAAGAATAAATGCTGGACCATATCATAGTGATAAAAGATGGAGGCTGGTTCCACATTACGGACTAACAAAAAATGATATCGATTATTTTATTGATACTTTATATACATTAATAAATTAGAAGGTGTAAATAAAAAGGGTGGAAATATGACTAAGCTAAATAATGTGAGTTTATTAAAATCTGAAGCCATATCAACTGCAGGTATGATTGGGACAAAAGATCGATATGCAACCGAAATAGGAAAAGCAGTTCTGGATAATGGAGGAAACGCTATTGATGCTGCTGTAGCTTCATGTCTTGCTATTGGCGTTGTAGAACCAACATCTAGTGGGATAGGTGGAGGTGGCTATCTTAATTTTCAAGTTGGTGATAAAGGTGGTGTTATTGGATTTCCAATGCAAGCATCTTTGAGTGCAAACTCTGACATGTATTCAATCATCAGTCAACAAGGAGTGGGTAGTTTTGGATGGGCCAGTGTTAAAAATGATGAAAATATTCATGGATATAAATCTATAGCTATACCAGGAGCTGTTGCTGGCTTGTATAAAGCTCATGAATTGTATGGATCTATGCCTTGGTCTGAATTAGTAGAACCTTCGATAAAATTAGCGAGAGAAGGAATTACGCCACATTGGCATCTTTTATTTGATATTGGAAAACTTATGGGGTTAATTTTTCAATATGATGAATTGCGACGTGTATTAATGCCTTCAGGAGTTATGCCTACAAGTGACATAAATGATGTGAATAAATTCAAACAACCACACTTAGCTGATGTATTAGAACAAATTAGCAAGTATGGAGCGAAAGGATTTTATGAAGGTGATGTTGCTGAGGCTTTAGTAAAAGGCATACAAGATAATGGAGGAATTCTGACAACAGAAGATTTTGCACAATATACTCCTTTTGTTTGGGATCAAGGATTAGAATTTGCATACAGAGGTAAAACTGTTCGAGTGCCTCCTTATGCATGTGCAGGTACGACGAGTGCTATGACTTTAAAATTATTAAATAACTTCAATTTAAGTAAAATTGAACACAATTCTATTGAGATGTTAAATGCTTATATACTAAGTGCTCGAATGGCTTATGTTGATAGATTTGAGTATTTGGCCGATCCAAATTTTGTTGATGTTCCTTGGGAAGGGCTTGTTTCAGATGGCTACATAAAAACACGTTTTCAAGAGATGAGCGGTATATCACAATATTCAGATGGTAAAGAAATCAATTATCGACCTGGAAATCCATGGATTGAAGAAAAAAGGAAACCTAAAGAGGTTCTTCCAGCAAGCGTTCCTTCTGAAGATAAAGGTACAACCCATTTAGGTGTTATAGATAAGTTTGGTAATGCAGTTTCATTGACTAATACGTTGATGTCTGGATTTGGATCAGGAGTTGTTCCTAAAAACACTGGAGTAATAATGAATAATGGAATGATGTGGTTTGATCCTATTCCTGATAGGGTGAATTCTATTAAACCTGGTAAATTTCCCTTAAATAATATGACTCCAGCATTAGTGCTAGGAGATAATGGGGTCGAAATGTCAGTTGGAGCCTCAGGTGGTCGTCGAATAACTAATTGTGTAACTCAATTGATTATTAAATGTATAGATTATGGTATGAGTCCTCAAGAGGCTATTGATTCACCTCGAATAGACTGTAGTGCCAAAATAATAAGTACAGATCCTAGAATCCCGGCTGAAGTATTATCAAAATTAGAACCAAGAGGACATAGATTTCAAAGTATTGGAGACCACTCATTAGACAGTGGTTTTCCTAGTTTTGCAAGTCCAGTAGTTATAATGAAAGATGAAGATGGGACTGTAAGAGGGGGAGTTGATTCTTTCCACTCTGCTTTTATTCAAGGCCAAGAATGATATAAGGCTATTAATGAAAGTATCTAATATACCAAATACAAATATTATTTATTTAATTGAAAATTACGAAGCTCTATTATTTGATGCTTACGGTGTTCTTCTAAATGAATTTGGTGTTTTACCTGGTGCCATAAACTTAATCGATAAATTAAACAACACTAATAAACCTTATTTTATTTTGACAAATGATGCATCACGTTCTGTGCCAACTTCTTCTAATTTTTATAAAAGCTTTGGTCTGGAAATTCCTGAAGAAAAAATAATTACAGCAGGTTCTTTGATATATCCATACTTTCAAGAGAATAATCTAAAAGGTTCGAAATGTAGAGTTATTGGAACTGATGATTGTTTTTTATATGTTGCAGATGCAGGAGGAATAGTTAGTGATGATGATTTTGATGTATTAATTATTGGTGCATCTCCAGATAATTATAATTTTAGTTCTATTGAAGATCTTGTTAACAATTTATTTAGCATGCTTGATGTAAAAGAAAAAGTTTCAGTGGTATTACTTAATCCTGATTTATTATATCCAAAATCTACAGACTATTACGGTATTGGTGCAGGTAGTATACTTCTGTGGTTGGAATCATTCGTCGAAGTTCGGTATCCAGGTCAGTCAAAATTACAAATTACAAGATTAGGAAAGCCATTTAAAGAAATTTACCAAGAGGCTTTTCGTAGAACTAAAACCATGAATATGGTAATGGTAGGGGATCAATTACAAACCGATATAATAGGTGCAAATAATTTTGGAATAGATTCAGTATTAGTACATTCTGGTCTGACAAAAAACGATACTTTAACAGGCCAGGATATATATCCCTCTTATACTTTATCAAGCATAAATGATTAAGTGAGGCAGAAATGACCACAATAAACACAGTAACCGGGACAATCGATAGTTCGGAATTAGGATATACATTAGTTCACGAACATATTTTGAGTACCTCGGCTGGCATAAAAGAAGTGTATCCAGAATTTATTGATAAAGAAACTACAATAAACACAGCAACAAGTCATTTAGAAAAATGCAAAAATGAAGGAATCACTACAGTAATAGATATGGCACCTTTTGATTTAGGAAGAGACGTTTTACTTCTCGAGGAAATTTCAAAGAAAACGAACATCAATATTATTACAACAACTGGTAGTTGGATTGCGCCTCCAAGGGAATTTGTTGGAACTGATCCTGATCTTATTGCTCCTTTATACGTTCGTGAAATAACTGAAGGTATTCAAGGCACTGGAATTAAAGCCGGGGTAATTAAAATATCCACAGATCGAGAAGGTATTACTCAACGATTTGATTCTGTAAGTCGTGCAGTAGCAAGGGCTCATTTGTTAACTGGGGTGCCTGTTTTAACACATACATATTCCCCAGCATTCGTAGGTAACGAGCAGGTAAGAATTTTGGAAGAAGAAGGAGTTGACTTGAATAGAGTATGTGTAGGTCACAGCAACGATACAACAAATATTGACTATCTTAAGGGCTTAATGGATAAAGGAGCATGGCTAGGATTAGATCATTTTCCTGGTACAAATCCTGATTGGGATACAAGAACTCTGATTATTAAAGAACTCATAGATTTGGGATATGGAGAAAAGATTATGCTTTCACATGATTTTAATTTAGGTAAGCATAATGCCAATTTAAATGACCAAATTGCACGTTGGGAAAGAAATCCTGATGGGTATCTTTTTATAAAACATAAGGTTCTTCCAAGACTTCTAGAACTGGGTGTTTCGGAAAAAGATGTTAATGCATTAAATGAAGATAATGTGAGGAGATTTTTTGAAAACAAATAGTGGGTTAGAGATTTATTTAAGTGCGATAAATTTCCATAATTACTTACAGCAAAGGAGTATAACATGGCTATTATGAGTGGAGGACAAGCTGTCGTTAAAGCTTTAATGAATGAAGGTATTGATGTAGTATTTGGTGTTCCTGGTGTTCAAATAATGCATATTTACGATGGTTTTTTTAATCAATCAGATATAGAAGTAATTAGTTGTCGCCATGAACAAACTACAGTTTATATGGCTGATGGATATGCACGTTCGACAGGTAAAATTGGTGTAGCTTTAGTTGTTCCTGGCCCAGGAGCATATAATGCGGGCGCGGCTATGTCAACGGCGTATGCAACATCATCCCCAGTAATTTTAATTTCTGGGCAAATTGATTCTAATGCAATAGGAAAAGATTTTGGGGCGCTACACGAAATTGAAAACCAATTAGGGTTTATGTCACCAGTAGTAAAATGGAACGACATGGTAAACAAAACGGAAGCAATACCTGAAATAATCCATAGAGCAATACAAGAAGTTTCTACTGGTAGACCAAGACCTGTAGAAATAGAAATCCCACCTGACTTATTAGCAAATGAACAAAATATTGAATTTGTGGAAAAAGAAATTTTTACGCCATTAGAACCAGATATAAATGAAATTGCTAATGCTATTGATATTATTATGAAATCAAAGAAACCAGTAATTTGGGCTGGTGGGGGTGCAAATTTATCGGACTCTTCGGGAGTGTTAGTTGAATTGGCGGAATCCCTGAATGCACCTGTTATTACTACTCCTGAAGGTAAAGGAGCCATACCTGAATCGCATGCATTAAACATGGGAACTTCGTCATATGGATTTGGCCCTAGCAAAAACATTATCCCAGAATCTGACGTAATGATAGTTATAGGTAGTCGATTAGGTAGTTATCGTCCTGAGACTGGATCTGTACCCCATGAGAATATGAAATTGATTAATATAAATATAGATCCTACTGAAATAGGTAAAACGTATAATGCTGATGTAGGAATAGTCAGCGATGCTAAAACTGGCATCCAGGCAATTTTGGATATATTGAAATCAAAAAATTATAACTCAAATTGGGATTCGTCATATTTAGCAGAAACCAAAAATGGTTATCGATCTCATCTTTTGGATATAGCACCAAGACAAGTTGAATTACTTCAAAGTATTAGAAATGTGCTACCTAAAGACACATTTGTAATTAGTGGAGTCACGAATATGGGTTCATGGAGTAGTATTGCGCTTGATATGTTTGAACCTAGAACCTTTATTACATCTTCTTATATGGGTACCTTAGGATATGCATTTCCTACATCATTAGGTGTAAAGGTAGGCAATCCTTCTAAACCAGTAATTTCATTATGTGGTGATGGAGGATTTATGTATGGTATTGGCGAATTAGCTACAGCGGTACAATACGGCATTAATGTAGTGACTGTTGTTTTTAATAATCATCGATATGGAGCATCAAATAAAGATCAAAATCTTCGTTTTAAAGGAAGAACAGTAGGTACTGAATTGCATAATCCGGATTTTGTTCAATTAGCTGAAAGTTTTGGTGTAAAGGGAATAAAAGTTAATTCTTTAGATGAAAGTTCTAAAGCAATAGAAGCAGCATTAGACATGAATGCACCTGTAGTTGTTGAAATTGAATTACCTAGCGATTTAAATTTTCCGTATTATATAGATCAATAGTTTCCAATGAAAAAGTTATTATTTGGGAATAAATCTATATTTCTTGGATGGTGGGTTGTTTTTGGATCTTTTTTATCCAATGCAATGTATTCAGTGACAGGGCTTGTAGCAATTGGATTATTTATAGAACCAATGTCTTCTTCATTAGGTTGGTCTGTTGCTAGTATCTCTCTAGGCATTGCTTTAAGGCAAATTGCTGGAACAATTATTGGACCAATTATTGGTCCTAGAGTTGATAAAACTGAACCTAGAAATCTTTTTTTTCTATCAACCATTATCACAGGTTTTTCAACCATCGTATTAGGATTCATAACAAACGTATGGATCTTTTATATGCTTTACGGTGTAATTGGCGCAATTGCAATTACTGGAATAAGTAATTTAGTTACTGGGACTGTAATATCAAAATGGTTTATAAAGTCACGAGGAAGAGCATTAGGTTTCTCTGATCTGGGAAGTTCAGTTGGAGTCATAATATTAATACCGGTTATAAATATTATTATCACAAGCCATTCTTGGGAAATGGCTTGGGTATTTTTAGGAGTATTACATTTAATTATTATGACACCAGTATCATTTTTAATGAAAAGACAGCCAGAAGATTATGGATTATTACCTGATAATGAAGCCAATGTTGAAAATGAATTAAAAAATAGTGATATAAATTCTAATAAAGAAGTATGGACTGCGAAAGAGGCAATTAAAACATATCAGTTCTGGATTATTATTCTGGCCTTTGGATTAAGTAATATTTCTGTTATGGCAATTCTATCTCATCAAATCAATCATATTGTCCATAAAGGTTTCTCTTCCACACAAGCTGCTTTAATTATATCTTTATGGGCTATTTTTGCTGGTTTCGCAAGAGTTCTCTTTGGATTTATTTTAGAAAAGATTTCTGTAAGATATTTATCATTTATTGTGATGACCGGTAGTGCATTAGGCACTTATTTTTTGCTTATTGGAAATTCTTTAGAATTGTTATATTGCTTTGCAATTATTTACGGATTATTTCGGGGAGCTATTGTTTTGATGTCAATAATTATCTGGGCTGACTATTATGGGAGAACACATCTGGGAGCGATTAGAGGACTTACAACACCGTTTAATATCATATCGTTGTCAGCTGGACCTGTATTAGCTGGTTATTTTTATGATGAACTTGGTTCATATGATATGATTTTTTCGGTTTTCATTATGCTTTATATAATATCAGGTATACTAATATTATTTACTAATGCTCCCAAAAAGAAATAAACGGTTCATTGTGTTTTTAAAATAATAAGCTACCGGAATCGTCTCATAGATCCAAAAATACCAAAGAAGATTATACTAATGGCGCCGTATAAAATACCTCCGATTAGTACAGCATCTGCTGCTCCATTCATTGCATTCCCGCCTAAGGTTATAGTACCTACATAAATTTTATTGTGTGTTAGATACTCTGCTATGGAACCCATAATTAATGTCCCGATCCATGTCGTACCTTGAACTGTGGTTTCAAAACTCAGCACACGTCCTCTTAATTCATTTGGTGTTAATATCTGCATTGCAATCATCCTCATACTCCTAAACATCATTTGAGACATTCCCATGAAAAATACGAGTATCAGAGAGAGCATAAATATCTCAGAACGTGAAAAAGCTAGTATGACTATTGTATTTGCCATTGCAACAAAAAATAGTAAATATCCTCTGTATTTAAATTCACTTAACATAACAACTATAAGAGCTCCTATAGATGTACCTATAGTTGATGCAGTCATGATATATCCAAGTCCAGAAGCTCCAACTCCTAAAATTGCGTCTGCAAAGATAGGTAATAAAAACATAGCAGCGCTACCAACCATGGCGAAGGCAAATCCAATAGCAATCAATCCTAATAATACTTTTTCACGCCAAACATGTTTGAATCCTTCGAAGAAAGGATATTTTGTTTTTTTTGAATCTTGTTTTAGTTTTTGTTCTTCTGGGTCCCATTTAAGCAAAAATATTGTGATTGCAGTAAAGAGTTGGCCTATAGACGTAAGTATAAACAACCAACCTGTTCCTATAATCGCTATAAGAAGTCCTCCTAAAGCAGGACCTGCTACCCTTGGCCATGTCTCAGCTATATTATCCAGTGCAACTGCATTTGGTAATTGTTTTTTTGTTACGATACTTCCAAGTATTGCTTGGTGTCCTGGTCTTCCAATTGATTGAATAATTCCGCTCATTACAGAAGAGACCACAAAGTGCCACCACTCAATTATTTCAAAATAAACTAATGATGCAACAATTGCCCATAGTATTGTTAAAGAAACTTCTGTATATTTTAATAGCTTTTTTCTATCGACTTTATCAGCTAGAAATCCACCAACAAATGGCATAAATAACATAGGCCAGGCTAAAGATGATGTGACAAATCCTAATAGAAATGGAGATTTACTGATTTCCCAAACAATCCAAGCCCTTAGAAATACGCGCATTTGTCGGGCCATATTTGATGTTACTCTACCTGCCCAAAGAAGCCTAAAGTTTGAGTTTTCGAAAGCCGATATTTTATCCCGAAATGTAATACCATTCCTCCATCTGAATAATGGGGTGCTAAATATTATTTTCTTTGATAATATTCCACATATTTTCTTAAAGAATTAGCTGTATTTTCCATTCCAAATACTGCAGGGATCCCAGCATCTGTTAATTGTTTATACACCATGGATCTATCCTCAGGAGAGGGATGAGGATATGTTGTTGATATAAGAACTACATAAGGTTTTTTTGCGCGTTTTTTAAATTCGCAAAATATTTCTGGTGTATGACCCCTATAAACACTCAATTTATCGTTACGATTAGATATATGTATTTCATGGACAATTATATCTACATTAGAATCCTCATTGAGGACATCTAGTACATTGTTTAAATGATCTTCATTAGCTAATGTTCTTCCCTCGATAGGATTTGTATAAGTACTGCCGACTAAATTAAACTTAGTTAATATTTTGTTATATGATTTTTCACTCAACCGAGGAATAGAGAAACCTGCTTTAGAAAAAACATTTGCCATTTCAGTTGCATGTCCCCCAGAAAGGGCTAAAACCCCAAGGTTATAACCAGATTTCTTGGGGGGATCTAATTTAGCTAAGAGTTTTGCTGTTTCAAACATTTCATCCATATTATCTATTTTTATAGCGTTACATTGAATCAACATATCATCCCAGATTTTAGGGTTAGATGTTTTTGAAGTTGAGTGTGAAGCAACGGCTCGTTCAGCATCATCAGTTTCTCCAACTTTCCAAATCATTGTTGGTTTTATTTTTGAAATTTCTTTTAATTGTTTGAAAAAATCTTTTCCACTTCTTATTCCTTCGAGATACATTCCGATGACTTTAGTATCATCATCATTTGCTAAATATTTTAGATAGTCGTGACTATCTAAAATGATGCCATTCCCCATACTAACTAACTTACTTACTTTGAGGTCATGAAATGCACTACCTTGTGCAAATGCTACAGATTGTGAGCCACTTTGTGATATAAATGCCAAATTTCCATATTCTCCATGATATCTACCTAGGTTAACTCCAATACCTAATTTCGGGTTAAATATTCCCATACAATTTGGTCCAACAATTTTCAAATTTCCTTCTATTGCTATACGTTCGATTTCTTTTTCAAGCTCAATACCTTCAGCAGTTCCTGTTTCACTGAATCCTGCAGTGTATAAATGAACACCAATAACTTTTTTTGTTGCACAATCTTTCAATATCCTAGGTACAATTTGAGCTGGTACTGATACTATTACCAAATCTATGCTTTCTGGGACATCTAATATTGATGGGAAACTATCAAAACCTAACTCTTTTGCACTTGCCCATTCATTACGATCTACATTTACATGGTATTTTTTACCTTCAAAAGGCTGTATTGTTCTAAGCCACATATGGTTGTCAACTGATTTTGAACCAACAACTGCAATACTTTGTGGTTCTAGTACTCTATCTAAACTATCCATTTGAACTTCCTTTTGAAACTAATTCTAGACTTCCGTTATTTATATACAAATCATTGTTATCAGTATAAATTTCTTCTAATAACAACTTTTCAATACACTCTTGTTGGGTGGATAATTTTGATAAAACATCTATAGCCTTATAAAGTGTTTCAACATTTGGAGGAGTAAGATTTTTGTATTGATCTAACAATATTTTTGATGCAATTGGTTGAGCTACCATTTCTTTTGCGTCTTTTTTCTCTAATGGAGGTATTCTATAGCTACAATCATTCCAAATATCAATAGATTGTTGACCAAATCCAAAAAATATAACATATCCAAACAAAAAATCTTTTTGCAAGCCTAAAGTAAGCTCGGTAGGGTTATTTTGAGGTTTCCCGATTTTAAATCCAAGTGAAATAAAAAAGTTATGTAATTCTTCTAGATTAAAAATTATTTTTTTTTCAGTTTGGAGATCTTCTAATACTGTTAAAGATTTTTTCATAGTTCAAATTGCTCTATTCGTATTTAATTTAAAGACCTATTAAGTAATCAGTAGTTTAATTTAATAAATACTATGTATTCTGTAAATAGGATGAATCAATACTACAGAAATTGTCACATAAGTCAATTTTTTAAATCTAGTTGATAGTAAATCATTGAGATTTAGATATTTTTAAAAAACATCCAGGTATTATTAAAGTTAGTGGCATTAAAGCTATTATTATCAGAGCAGGAATATATGATCCAGTATAATCGGTGAAAGTTCCTATAAAAATTGGAGATACCACTGAGGCAAAATTACCTGTTGTGAGTATTGCCGCTGTAACTATTCCAACTTTAGAGGCATCGACATTTGGAAGTTCCATCGGTATCGTAATGATACTTACGATAAATATCGACATAAACATTCCAATACCCGCAACACTTATTATTAGAAGTATTTCACTTGCACCAAATACTGATCCAAAAGCAAATAAAGGTAAAACTGATCCTGATGATATCAATAATAATTTACGACTATTAAATTTAGACAAAATCACTCCACTTATTGGATTTGATATTGCATTGATTAAAGGGATGATTGATACTATCGACCCTGCTTCAGCTAAAGTCATATCTTTAAATTCATTATAATACGTTGGTAACCATGCACTATATCCAACAAAAAGTGTCAGCGGCCCTATAGTTCCTAATGCAAGTAATAATACATTACGGTTAAAAATGAAGGGTAAATTTTCACTCATGGAAAAATAAGTTTTATTTACTTTTGTTTTTGAAGTACGACCACCGATTGTCCAAAAAAGAGTAGCAAAAGCAGGTATCATGCTATAAAAAAACAAGGTCGTATTCCATCCTACACCATTAGCGATAGGTATCGCTAATAATACCCCCAGTGAAACACCCAAAGCTCGACCTGATTCATTGATTCCATTCATAATTGATAATTCTTTGGGTTTGAACCATTCCATAGTAATTGCACTAGTAGTTGGTATAGAAATAGCAGCCCCAATACCAAATAAAATTCTTAATAGGATTATTATTATGAAGGAGTCTACAAACGGAAGTAACAGACCTGAAGACATTAAACTTCCACTTAAGATCATTGCATTTTTGGAACCTATTTTGGAAATTAAAAAACCTCCTGGTAATAAAAATAAAGCCATAACAAAAGTCACAGAAGATATTAATAAACCAACTATTCCTTTATTAATGTCATAATTTTCCATAATTGAAAGAAATAAGGGAGAAGGTGCCATAAAATTTAAACCAAGTCCAATTTGTATTAGGAATAAAATGGACTGAATTACCCATCGGTAGTAACTATATTGTGGATTTTGCATATTAGAGCCTATAGTATTTTTTGCATGATGTGTTCTCGATCAATATGTGGTCCTACAAAATAATTATACTCTCCTATTTTTTGAAAGCCATGTTTTTGATAAAATTGGATTGCAATTTTATTATCGTTATAAACTCCTAGATAAATCGATTTATTTTTTTCTTCAATCGATTTATCAAAAACGTATTTAATTAGTTGGCTTCCAATACCAGAATGTTTTTTGTTAGGATCAACATATAGTCTATGCAATTCATTACCTGGATATACAGGATTATTAACTGGTAATTCTAGTTTCCCGTACTTAGCATATGCAATAATTATATTATCTTCTTTTATAATAATAGTTTTATTGTTGGAGTTGTTTATTTGGTTCGTGAAGTATTTTTCTGAACAGGTTTTCTCAAGATGGTTTTGTAGATCTTCTTGTTTGTAATGTCTGAAAGTATCACTAAATGTTTTACCTGCAAATTGTGATAGTTGTGATATATCGTCAATAGAAGCTCGTTGTATTTTGTACATTATGATAATCGATTCATAGCAATAAAAAGTTCAGAGGAAGATAGAATTTTGATTCATCATTCCTTACTTGAAAATTAGTTTAGAAATGTAGTCTAAATTTCTGATCATAATATACCACATTAAACAATTCTTCTATTACTATAACAGTCTTAGTTATTGATAAAATCATTGCATTAAATAGATAAAATCTATATCATTACATAGAGAATTATTTAAAGTGGATGTTTGGGTGGCCAAATAATTAAAGATTGGTTAAATTATGAATATCCATGAATTTCAAGCAAAAAAACTCTTTGCAGATTACTCCATACCTGTTCCAGAAGGTTCTGTCGCCACAACTCCTCAGGAAGCAATTGAAATTTCAAGTATCCATAATAATAACGTCGTTGTTAAAGCACAAATTCATGCAGGTGGAAGAGGAAAGGCTGGCGGCGTAAAATTATTTTCTGATTCAAAAGAAATTGAATCCTTTTCAGCTAATTTATTAGGATCTAATTTAATTACTGCCCAAACTGGTAAATCAGGGGTTCCAGTCAATAAACTATTAGTAGAAAAGATTTATGATATTCATCGTGAGATTTATTTAGCAATAATTATTGATGCTGTGACAAAATCGATAATTTGTGTTGCTAGTGAATTTGGTGGGGTCAATATTGAAGAAGTTGCAGAGAGCAATCCAGATAAAATATTTACAGTTGTTGCAGACCCAATATTAGGATTGCAACCATATAAATTAAGACTATTGGCTAAAAAATTAAATATTACTAGTGACCTTATTCGGTCTTTTTCTGGGTTAGCAACGAGCGCTTACAACCTTTTTGTTGAGAATGATTGTTCTATGGTTGAGATAAATCCTTTGGTAATAACAAATGACAGATTACTTCTTGCGTTGGATGCGAAAGTAAATATTGATGATGATGCATTATTTAGACATCCAGAATTAGTACACTTAAGAGATATTAATCAAGAGGACGAGAGAGAAACTCGCGCAGATAAAAGCAATATTAATTATGTGAAATTAGATGGTAATGTTGGCTGCTTAGTTAATGGAGCAGGGCTTGCAATGGCCACAATGGATGTAATTTCAGAATCTGGTTCACAACCCGCTAACTTTTTAGACATAGGCGGTGGAGCAGATGAAGATAAAGTTGCTGAAGCTATGAAAATAATTTGTTCAGATACTGATGTTGATAAAATATTCGTAAATCTTTTTGGAGGTATCCTGCGGTGTGATGTAGCAGCCCGAGGAATTGTTCAAGCGAGTAAAGAAACAACAATACCACCAATTATTGTAAGAATGCTGGGTACAAATGCTGATGAAGGAGCACAAATATTACTAGATTCATCATTAGAGGTTAAATTAATTCATGATTTACATGATGCTAGGAAAGAGTTTTTAAAATCATGAGTATTTTAGTAAATAATAAAACTAAATTGGTTGTACAAGGAATTACTGGTAGGGAAGGTAGTTTCCACGCCATAAGGTGCAAAAACTATGGAACAAACTTAGTAGCAGGAGTAACTCCAGGTCAAGGTGGTAATAAGTTTGACCAGACCGTACCTATTTTTGATACTGTGGAAGAAGCAGTTCGTATGACTGGGGCAAATACTTCTTTGATATTTGTGCCTCCACCATTTGCAATTGAAGCAATATCGGAGTCTATAGATTCAGGAATTGAGGTAATTGCTTGCATTACAGAAGGTGTACCAGCTTTAGATTCTTTAAAAATCTATAATTATTTACAAAACTCATCATCTATTTTGGTTGGTCCTAATTGTCCTGGAATGATTTCTCCTAATGACCATTGTAAAGTTGGAATTATGCCTGGAAGTATTCATTTGCCTGGAAGAATAGGTGTTGTATCAAGAAGTGGAACTTTAACCTATGAAGCAGTAGGGCAATTAAGTAATTTGGGAATTGGTCAATCGACATGTGTAGGAATTGGTGGTGATTCAATTACTGGAACATCATTTATTGATATGTTAGAAATGTTTGAAAAAGATGATGATACTGATGCTGTAGTTTTAATTGGGGAAATAGGTGGAACAAAAGAACAAGAAGCAGCTGAATATATTAAAACTAATTTTCACAAACCCATTTTTGGTTTAATTGTAGGAGCTAGTGCTCCGAGAGGTAAACGTATGGGGCATGCTGGTGCAATAATAACGGGAAAATCTGCTAGAGCATCAGAAAAAGTTAAGGCTCTTTCTTCTGCAGGAGTAGAAATTATTCCAACAACTAGTGACATAGGAAACACTGTAAAATACTCATTAAAATTATAATTATTGCTCTCTTTCGAAGTAGTGTTACCTGAGAATAAGCTTATGCTATAATCCCACAGTATTATGAATTAAGGGAGATGTAGATGTCACAAGCAAAATACGCTGAATTAGTCTTACTTGGTACAGGAGGTGGTCCTAGAATATGGGCAGCCCGTTCTCAGCCTGCTAGTGCGATAATTGTAGACGGTATTGTCTACATTGTTGATGCAGGAAATGGTGTAACTGTTCAGCTGGCAAAAGCTGGAATAGACACTAATGCAATAAAATCAGTATTCATAACACATAATCATTCAGATCATGTTGCTGATTATGGGACTCTACTCTTACGAACCTGGCAGAGTGGCCATAAAGGACCTATAAATTGTTTTGGACCTCCGCCACTCAAAAAAATGACTGATGCATACATAGACTATATGGATTGGGATATTAATCTGAGAATTCAACATGAAGGTAGACCTGATTTCAGATCTATGCTGAATGTGTCTGAAATTAGAGACAATACTACAGTTTATCAAGACTCAAATGTAAAGGTGGATTGTTTAAAAGTGCCTCATGGAGAGGCTGATCCTTCTTTCGCATATCGTTTTGAAATTGACAATAAGGTAATAGTCTTTTCAGGAGACACCTCAAAAAGCGAAGAACTAATAAATTTTTCTTCACAAGCAGACATACTTGTACATGAAGTCATAAATCTCGAAGGGGTAGATGCAATTGTCAAAAGTACCTACCCTGGTAATGAAGCATTTAGGAACCATATAGTTGAAGGACATACCTCGATGGCAGAAGTAGGTGAGGTTGCTAGGAAAGCAGAGGTAAAAACTTTGGTTCTCAATCATTTTGTGCCCACAGGGTCTCCAGTATTGGACAAAGAAGAAATTTGGTTAGCTGGTGTAGGGAAAAACTTTAAAGGGTCAATTATTGTAGGAACAGATCTAACAAAGATACCACTTTGATTTACTTCTTATGAAAAAGTATTCATAACTCATAATCATTCAGATCATGTTGCTGATTATGGGACTCTAGTTTGATTTGTACCATCTGAATTCATTGTATAGATTTGAGAACTAAAGATACTATCTCCACTATAAAATGCAATTTTTGTTCCATCGGGTGACCACGAGGGATATTGATC
>CEQN01118082.1_pt1 | contig 16616 bp, 19 predicted proteins | sample 427011 | NCBI WGS metagenome assembly CEQN01 (sample SAMEA2621277, study PRJEB7988) | marine metagenome | biome: marine biome (ENVO:00000447); feature: deep chlorophyll maximum layer (ENVO:xxxxxxxx); material: "saline water (ENVO:00002010), including plankton (ENVO:xxxxxxxx)" | depth 120 m
ATAGTATTCTTATACTTCTTTATAATATCAGAAAAAACTGTCTGCAAGCCTCGATTTGAAGACTCTTTTTTAAGACTATATACAATATCTTTTTTATATCCCGTAATTAAGTCAAATTTTATTAGAAATATTAAAGAGTATATTAAATCAGAATTAAAACCATCTCTTTCAGACATCTCACTTAGCAAAACATTAACCAATTCTAGAGCTTTATGAAGATCTGTTGCAAATGTTCCCTCTGTTTGAAGCGCTGGCTCCATATTAGAAGGATATGTTAATATAGACTTTTTATAATCATAATAAATCTTCTTAATTAGTGGAGATTTTATTCCCGTCTTCTTAAAATAGCGAGCTATTTCTCTCCAAATGACTCTAACGTCAAAATCAACTTTTGAAATTATCATGTCTAAGCTAAACCCATATTTTTCATACATCAAAGGATTGCACTTCAAAATATTAGCAATATTTAATTCTATTTTATTTCTATACAGGTTAGGAAATCCTTTTACAGCTATTATATCCCCTTCATTAAATTTTGAATCATAAAAATCACAATTATTCCAAATCTTTGAATCTAATGAACCTGAAGAATCACTTAGTCCAATACTGATAAATTTATCATTATATTTAGTTTTCTTCAGCTCTTTATAGGAACAGTAATATATTCCGTAAACAATATCTTGATTCGAAATTTTATTAAGAGGAGATAATTCAATGCTCATTTTTTGATAGGCTTGACAAACAATTGATGTACATGCTTCACGATTTGATAACCTTTATCTCTAGCTATTTTATCTTGAATTTCTTCAATTTGAGGGTCGACAAATTCTATAATTTTTCCTGATTCAATGCATATCATGTGATCGTGATGTGGATTACCAGCTTTTCGTTCATATTTAATAGCACCGTCTCCGATATCCATTTTACGAATAAATCCATAATCAAGAAGAACATCAAGAGTTCTATATATTGTAGGAATAGATACTTTAAAACCTTTTTTCATTAAAGACTGATAAATTTCATTACAATCTCTATGATCTGAAGAAGATAGCATATCTTTTAAAATTAACAATCTTTGATCAGTAAAGCGTAAACCTTCAGATGAAAGCGCAATTTTAAATTCTTTAATTATTTTTTTTGAAACCTTCATTTATAATTAACTCCCTTTGCTAATAAAAATTAAATTTGCATATTTTTGAATAAATTTCTTCTTAACATTTCCTGTAAATAAAACAGTTACTTTAGTGCTCTCACCGTAGCCCTCAGCATCAAGAACCATTCCCTTACCATAAAGTTTATGTTTAACTATGTTTCCTTTTTTAAAACTATCCTGAACCATATTATAATCTTTTTTAGGTTTAGAAACAAAATTATCATTGTTAGAATTGGAATTTATATCTAGTAAATTTTCTGAAATTTCATCAACAAATCTTGATTTCAAGCTTGGAACATTACCACTCCCAAATTTCATTCTTGAATTAGCTGATAATAAATACAGCTCTTCCATTGCTCTAGTTACAGCAACATAAAAAAGCCTCCTTTCTTCTTCAATTCCATTTTCATCGTTAAGTGAATTTGAGTGAGGAAAGAGCCCCTCCTCCATTCCAGCAATAAAAACTAATGGAAACTCTAAGCCTTTAGAACTATGAACTGTCATCAGGGTAATAGATTCGTCATTATTGTTCCACCTATCGATATCTGTCAATAGAGATACTTCTTCTAAAAAGGATTGCAAATCTTGATTTTCTGAGTTTTCACAAAATTCTTGAATACTATTAATTAGTTCTTGAACATTTTCCCAGCGATCTAAATCCTCAGGTATTTCTTGCTTACAGTAATAATCTTGCAACTCAATTTGGTCAACTAGCTTTATAATAATTTCATAGACATTTTTATTTTTTGATATTTTACGCAAATCATTTATCAAACCAATAAACTTTGCAATTGAATCTTTTTGCTTACCACCTACTTTGATTGCAGATGATTCGAGCAAATCAAACATACTTGAATCATTTTCAATTTTAAGCTTCATTAATTTATTGATTGAAGTTTTGCCAATTCCTCTAGCAGGAAAATTAAGCACTCTTAAAAGCGATATTTCATCTAATCTATTATTGATTAAACGTAAATAAGCTAAAATATCTTTTATTTCTTTTCTTTCATAAAATTTTACACCGCCAATGATACTATATGGAATTGATCTTCTTCTTAAAAGATCTTCAATTTGACGACTTTGGAAATTTGTTCTATACAAGATAACAACATCATTCAAAGAAAAGTCTGTTTTACATTTTTTTTGTATAATCTCAACAATTTTAGCAGCCTCTATCTTTTCATTATAAACACTAATATAAGAAGCTTTTTGACCTCTTTGATTATCTGTCCATAATGCCTTTTCAGACCTTTGAATATTATTTCTTATTACACAGTTAGCAACATCTAAAATTGATTTTGAAGACCTATAATTTTGCTCTAATTTTACTATATATGGATTTTTAAAACTTTTATTAAAATCTAATATATTTGAAACATCTGCACCTCTCCATCCATATATAGATTGATCGTCATCCCCAACGACACATATATCTTGATGCTCTTTTGCAATTGCACAAATAAATTCAAATTGAGGCTTATTTGTATCTTGGTACTCATCCACGAGAACGTATCGAAATTTATTTTTATAATATTCTAAAATATCATTATTTGCTTTAAATAACTCTAGCGGCAAAATAAGCAAATCATCAAAATCTAGACAATTTGATTCTTTCAGAACTATCTGATATTGCTTGTAAACTTCGGATATCTTATCATCAATATAACGATTTGAAAGTTGATGAATATTTTCATAACTCAATAATTGATTTTTAGCATTTGATATTAAATAATAAAAATATTTAGGCTCATATTGTTTTATATCTAAATCCATATTAATTATTACATTTTTAACAACGGATAAGGCGTCCTTCTGATCATATATAGTGAAATTATTTTCATAGCCTAAATGATGAATGTGTTTTCTTAACATGCCTGCGCAAATTGAGTGAAATGTTCCAATGTTTAGTTTTGTTGAATCAACCGATACAATTGAATGCACTCGTTGATTCATTTCTTGTGCAGCCTTATTTGTAAAAGTAACAGCTAATATATGTTCTGGAGGAAGCCCAACAGACTCTATGAGATAGGCTATTTTATAAGTTAAAACACGGGTTTTGCCACTGCCTGCCCCTGCAAAAACTAAAACAGGGCTATTAATATGCTCAACAGCTTTTAATTGTTCTGAATTTAATTTTTTTAAATCCACAGTTATTTTTTCTTACCTTTTTTATTTTTCTCAATATTCTTAGTATGACCTTTGTAATCATCTGAAAACAAGTGTTTTCCTAACTTATTATTCATTACCATATAAAGATAGTTAGTTTTAGCAGGATTTAAAGCAGCTTTTATAGCACTTAATCCAGGAGAATTTATAGGCCCTGGAGGCATCAAGTATTTGTATGTATTATACGGATTATCCATTTTTTTATACTTATTCCAAACTTTTCTAAATTCTCCTGTGCCGTGCTTTGAATTCTTAAAAATTTTTAAATCAGAGTCTTTCATGTAAAATAAAATAGTTGGATCTGACTCCAATCTCATTGAACGCTTAACCCTATTATTATAAACAGAAGAAATAGTATCCATCTCAATACTTAAATTTGTTTCAGCCTCAATGATAGAAGCAATAATCATAACTTCATTTGTAATATCATTTTTAAAACTTTCTGTTTCAAGCAAAAACTGTTTAATAAAAATTATTATTAATTCTTTTTCAGATAAATGTTCATCAACCGTATAAGTGTCAGGATAAATATAACCTTCTAATGTTGGAACATCATAAAAGCCAAGCTTAACTATTAATTCTTTATTTATAAAATCTTTATTTTTACATAGTTTTAAAAATTTAGTAGAGTTAAACAATTTTAGTTTTTTTTCTAGATAATAGGCTATATCATTTAAATTCCAACCTTCAAGAATTGTAATATCAATTAAACTTTCAGGATAAACAGTTAATTCATTTATTAAGCTCTTAATTGTTTTTACATTTCCTAAATTATGTTTTCCGGGCTTAATTTCATCCTCAAGGAATAATAATTTCATCATAATCTTTAACCTGAAACTAGACTGAAAGTCAAATTCCTTTTCTAATTGAGCAATTACTTCATTTAATGATGAACCTATTTTTATATCTAAAATATCCGTTTCATCAAATGAAATACTAGAATAATAGAAAGAAATTATAACCATAAATAAAGATAGCGCAAACGCTATAAATACATATTTAACAGATGAAAATACTCTTTTAACTGGAAATGACATTAAGTTAAAATAATAACTTTAATGCTGTTTTTTTAATATTTATGTTGTAATACTTTATAATCTCCTTGTATTTTTAAGCACATGAAAAATGTATATTTAGTTATATGAAGTTATTTAACTCTTGGTATTTCACGATGTATAACTATTTGATTTTTGGAATAGGTCTTTTTTTTATAATGATAGGATATATCTTAATGTCTTTAGGAGATACTGAAAGTTTTTTATCTACTAAATTATCACCAATTATTCTTTTAATAGGTTATTGCATTTTGATTCCACTATCATTGATGTTAAAGTTTAAAAAAAGGGGTGGTAGTTCAACTGGTTAGAGCACCTGCCTGTCACGCAGGAAGTTGCGGGTTCGAGTCCCGTCCATCCCGCATTAAAAAGCCTTCAGCGATGAAGGCTTTTTTCATTTCATAATGAAAACTATTAAAAGAAAAGATATCAACGAACTATACAAAAATGAACTTACGTGTTTAACTGAAGCCTTAAATAACTCTAAGAATCTATATCATACATTTACTCTGGGTACAATTCATAGGAATCAATGCGAAACCAGAACTGTAGTTTTAAGAAATGTTAAAACCAATCCTTTAAAAATATATTTTAATGCTGACTATAGGAGCCCTAAAGTTAAACAAATATTTGCCAACTCTAATTGTAGCGCTTTATTTTACAATGTTTCAAGAAGGGTACAGCTAAGATTTAAAGCAGAAGCTAAAATTTACCATAAGGATGAAATATCTAAATCTATTTGGCTAGAAACACCTCTCCAAAGCAGAAAATGTTATATGGGAGACTTCAACCCTAGCCAATCTCTTGAAAATTGGAATCCCAATATTCCATTAAAATATCTAAAAACTGACCCTAAAAAAAAAGAGAGTGAGCTAGGATTCAAAAATTTCTGCCATATTGAGCTTAAAGTTTTTGAGACAGATCTTCTAAAACTTTATCATGATGGACATATTAGAATTAAAATAGATAGAAAAAATAAAATTGAGTTTATAGCGCCCTAAATCCAGATTGATTTAGATAAGAAAAATTGAAAATATAAAAATCAACCTTTACTCCATCCAATTTTGGCTAACTCCTTCTCAAGTTGATTTAAAATATCTTCTTCACTATACTGAAGATTAGCAGGAAAATCAACTGATAAATCTACATAAAAAATCTGTTTTTTTTGATCATACCTATATTCAAGACAAGCCCCCATATACTCTTTCTTTCCAATATAACCTTCAATTTCCATGCCAAATTTATCATTTATTTTATTTACCAAGGATTCAAATTGAGATATAGTTACATCTAAATAGTCTTTTTTCATTATTTAATTAGGATAACCTCCATCTTAAATAGAATTTTTTCACTACTCATTTCTTTTTTTTAATTGATTCATTTTATTTGAATACATATCTTTATCTGCTCTACTAATAACCTGCTGGAGTGACTCATTCTTAATATTATCACATTTTGCATGACCAATAGTTAAACCTAGATTATAATTACAGCTATCACTGTTGTTAAATTGGTAGGCAGTATTTTTAATTCTATTTTTTATATTCTCAATAACGTCATCTTCTATAGATGAAACAAATACAATAAATTCATCACCTCCATATCTAGATATAATATCTCCTTCTCTAAAAGATGTTCTAAGTATTCTTGAAGCTTCTTTCAATGCACTATCACCCATATCGTGACCATAATCATCATTTATATCTTTCATTTTATCCATATCAATAAATAATATATGATAGTTTTGACTATCCATTAACCGTATAGCATCTTCTGCTAAACTTAAAAATCCTCTTCTATTATATAAGCCAGTAAGTTGATCTTCTATAGAATCCTCATACAACCTATTAATCATTTTATTTCTTTCTAATGAATGGAGTATAGACCAAACAGCTCTATCAATATCTAAATTATTTAGAAGTATTATATCTTGAGCATTAGAATGTATAGCCTCCATTAATATTTTTTCTGATGTATTAATAATTAAATAAGGCACATTTCTTGCTTTTACAATTTCTCTATCTATAATATTAAAAGACACGTGACTAACAATATCTTCTGATATTAAAGCGACATCTACATCCTGATGATTATCTATACGATTTATTAATTTATCAATGCTGTCTAAATAATAAGAGGTAATATCCATATAGGATGTTTGCTGCAAACCTTCTTTAAGCTTACCATAAACTTTCTGATCAGATGTTAGTATGTAAATATTTACCATAATTTCAACTAAAGGTTAAACCCATTTTTGATTATTTCTTAATTTAATTAAATTCTAAATTATATATGTATTTTTTTTAAGGAGAAATAAATATGATAACGGTAGGTATAAGTAAATTTATAAAAAACCAAACTATAAATGGTGGGAATTCAGATTTAATCAATATTACTTTAGAAAAAGTTGCGGAATACGCTCAAATAAAACTTAATAACAATGATTTTAAAAAAGGATATAGAGATGGAGTAGTTATAATAGAGTCTAGAGATATATCCTTTTATAAACACTTTAAGTGTCCAATTACAAAAATTACTTCTAATAGCAACCTAATCTGCAATGTAACTAAGAGAAGACCAGAAGAAGACAATTATATTCAAATTAAAGCTTCAAACGGAAAACCATTAAAAACAATTGGGGTAGAATTAATTTTATATAGAAAAGATGTATTAGCAGAGACAGATGAAAACTCAACTAGCTCTGATTGGGAGCTTATTGCATTTCATGCAATTCCAGACGGAATTGATAATCTTCCAATGAAACCTGCCACCATGATGAGAAATCAACTCCAACTTGAGGGCGGCACAAAGGCACACTACACATCTGAAGAATGGGCTGAGTCTGTTCACTTCTGGCAAATGTATACTTTTTTAGATGTTGATGATAATTAATCATTCAAATCAACCAAGTTAACATTTGGGACAGATTTAGGGGTTTTTGATGTTTTTATAACTGTGTATGAATTCATTATCTGGCCATTTATATCATAGTTAACAGCACCATCAGAATCTTTACTTGATTTAATACTCCAGGTATTATCTTCTTTTTCTGTGCTATCGTTAGATATATTTTTAGCGTAATGGTAATGATCCAAACCACAACTTAATGGGCAAGAATAATCACTTTTGCTTGAAAACTGAACTTTTACCACATTATCATTTTCATCTATCATTTCATATTTTTTAACTTTTGCTTCATCTAACTGATAACCTACAAAAGCAGCAATTATTAATGAACCTATTAAACTAGACATTTTATCCTCCTTTATGCGCTAACATAGTTTTTGTATGCATATAAAAACTGATCTACTGTTAAATAGCAGTAGTCTCCAATTTTGTGATAGATATTTTCAGTATCCTTAAATTCAGCATCATGAATTAAAGTAAACTCCATCAACAAACCACCATCTTTATATCCTACTTTTTTAAAACGGTACTTACCAGTCCCACATTGAGTATTAATGACCATCATTGGTTTCTGCTCACACAAGGCATTAATACAATCAGTAGTATCCATCAATTCATTGTATTCCGTATGATTTAACATGATAATTCTCCTTTTTGATTTCTTGATTAATTTTAATGCATATTTAAAAATATTAGTGTGACTTCTAGCACCTAGTGATTTTTATGTGATATGGATTACATTATTTTGTTTATAAAAAATAAAGTGACTTAAAATAACATTTTGTTTCGTCAGATGTAATAAAATCAATTTAAATCAATTAATAAAAAGGAGGTCCCTATGGAGCTTTCAGAAAAATCGAAGAACTTAGCTTTTATTGTATGGGTTAACCTGTTTATAGGATTCTACAATCTTTACATATATAGGCAAGATAGCAAAACATTTAATCTTATAATAGGAGTACTAAATATTGGAGTATGGGTATTTTTAAGGAATGACGAGCTAAGAATTGCCTATCTAAAAAGAAAATCTTAATCAATTAAAATTAAATTAACTAAGAGAACAATATCTAAGATATCAACGATTGAATCATAATTCAGATCACCAAGAGTCATCTGAACATTAGTTCCATATAAATCTTCAGTAATAATGGTCGATAAAATAACAATATCAAGAATATCTATATTAAAATCTACATTTAAATCACCAAAGTTAAAATATTCAGATTCTCTAAATTGCTCAAACCAAAAAAACGCACCCATCAATATATTAGGTGCTGCATCTTGATGAGTTCCAAAATTTCCAAGAGATATTTCGACATTAGTTGCTCCATTACTAACAAAATAATCATGGGCAACTTCCGCATTCTGATAAGGAATAAGCTCATCTTGGTATGAATGAATTAACATGGTTGGACTTTGTGGTGTCCAATCAATTAAGTCATTTTGCCTAAGTCTTTCTCTAAATTCATGATTTTCATTATTAATCACTTCTTCAACCAATTCAGGATTCATAGCATAAATAGGAATTGATGGCATTATTGCATTTATTGCTCCTGAACCATATTCACCATTAAATAATGTTTGCAATGTATCTGAATATTCTGGTAAAAAATAATCACTAATATCATCTAAAATATTATACGAATCATGATAAGCGAAAATAACATATGCTAAATAATAAGGCTCGCCGTATTCTTGCTCTGAAATCATTAAATCAAACATAGTACCAGACATATCATAAGCACCGGCACAAAGAGTTGAAGCAGTCAATTCTAAAGAATCAGTATATTCTTCCTCTAACATTTTTTGAACAGCAGCACTAACATAACCACCCTCTGAATAGCCTGTTAAAAAAAGCTGACTATTAATATTAATATTTTTTATTTCACAAAAATCTTTTGCAGCAATAATCATATCAATTGAAGCCGTAGCACTTGGAATATTTATTTGATAAGGATGAAAAACCTCTGAAACACCTAAACCTAAATAATCTGGAATAAGACTAACATAAGAAGAGCCTAGCCACAAAGTAAGCAAATCAAAGTTTCCTCCTTGAGAATAAGTTCCAGCTCTCTCTATTTGAGTTCCATGATGGAAAGAAATCATTGGGAAAGTCTGTAATTGATCTACAGGAATAACGATAGCTCCTGAAGCGATAGTAGGGCTACCAAACTGATCAATAGTTTCGTATTCAATACTATACATTTGTAAATCATAAGCACAAGTTGGAGCTGTTGGAACAAATGCGTCAACTACTCCCTGTGCATATTCTTTAGAAGCCTCATCTAAAAGCTCATAAGAAATTAAATCTCCTCTTTCTGCTTGAGCTGAATCAAAAAATAAACATATAAAAATCAATAATGGCATTCTTATCACTTTCTATACCTCTCTAAAGTTTTTCGCCTCACTTCACTATTAAAGGTTTTAGCATATTCTTCTCTTTCAATATTACGACCATTAACACTATCGTAAGAAGAATTTATAGATTTTTTTGCTGCAGATATAGCAACATTACAATTATTAGCAATATCAATACAGAACTTTTCTAAATATTTATCCATATCTTCCTCACAATCAAACACAGCATTTAAAACTTTATCTTCAAGACCTTTTTTAGCACTAAATTTTTGAGCTAAGAATATCCATTCTTTTGCTTTACTAATACCAATTAACTGAGGTAATCTCTGAGTACCTCCTGCACCTGGAATTATACCGATATTCGTTTCAGGAAAACCTAATAAAGTAGCTTTTGTTGCAAATCTAAAATCGCAAGAAAGAGATAGTTCGAGTCCACCACCTAAAGCGTAACCGTGTATCCTTGAAATGGTAGGATATTTCAGATTTTCAATCTTATTAAATAAGTTACAATAACTATCTACTGTCACTAATGATTCTTCATCACTCATAGCTGAACGTTCTTTTAAATCAGCTCCAGCACTAAATCCATTACACTTACTAGAAAAAACTAAGACAGAAGCATCCTTAATAACTTTTAATTCTAAAGTTTCATTTAAAGCCTGAACTAAAGATAATGATAACGCATTTACAGGTGGATTATTGATTTCTAAAAAAACAATTCCTTTTGTTTTACTCTTAAGAGTTATCATTTTATCTATTTTCACTTAAAATCTCTTCTGGAACTTCAACTTCCATTCTTAAAATTGCCTGACCATGAGTTTTACCTTGTGCATCGTTCAATAAAGATTCGCTACCACCACCATCGAGACTATCTTTCAAAATATAGTTGATTGCATTAATATTTGGCATCATATATCTTTCTACACCTCCTAAAGCAATTTCCTTAAAGTATTCGGATATCAGTTCATTTGTAAGGTTTACCTTTGCCCACTCATATAATTTAGAATTGACAAAAATTACTCCAACATTTGAAGAAGAACCCTTATCTCCAGATCTAGCATAAGCTATATCCTGTAATTTTATTTTTTTATTCAAAATAAATCAACCTTAGTTTCTATTCTTTTTTTATTTATGAGTGATGGCCAATACGCAATAACTTCTTGAGCTTTTGGTCTACCTCCTGAAAAACCTGTAACTCCTGGAGGACCATTTGTAATTAATGGTGCAATCTCTTTACCAAATTCATTTACTTTTTTTCTATCACTATCCATCACTCCAATCCTTAAAACAATTTCTGAAGGCTCTTTAAAATTTGAAGCTATACCTCTATGACATGAATCAAACCCTATAAATTCAGCTTTTTTCTTTTCATAAAACAATCCTTTTCTAGACAATCTATCCCATATAATGTCAATAATAAGATTGGCTTTTTTTATAGATTTTGGTCCTGAAACAGTAATTTGACCCACAGCTTTATATCCTTTATGATAATTGATAGATACTTTAAATGTATCCGTCGGTTTACTACCTTTAACACCCGTAATAGAAACTCTATTATCTCCTAAATCATTGACTGATATTGTAGTAAAATCAACTACAACATCTGGAGATAAATAACATTTAGGATCACCTAATTCGTAAAGAATTTGCTCACAGACTGTAAATTTATTAATTAATCCTCCAAAGCTTTGATCTTTAGTAACTGTAAACTCCCCATTTTTACTCATTTCAACAATAGGATATCCGATATTTGATAAATCTTCAATTTCATCCCATCTACTATAGTTTCCTCCTGAGCACTGCGCTCCACACTCAATTATATGACCAGCAACTGTACCACAAGCAAGTAAATCATATTGGTCTTTTGACCAGCCAAACTCATATATACACGGGCCTAAAACAAGTCCAGGATCAGATACTCTACCAGCTAAAACTATATCCGCACCTAATTCTAAAGCTTTAGATATATTGAAAGAGTCTATATATACATTTGCAGAACATATATCATTTAAAATTGTACCTATGGATTTATTTGTATCAAGATTGTTTAATTTAACCCCATTTGATACTATGGAATTTATTTCATTGAAGATATCATCTCCAGTAATGACAGCCACTTTAATATCAACTTTTAATTCTTCAGCAATTTTTAATATTGCTTTTCTGCATTCAATAGGATTAACACCACCAGCATTAGTAACAATTTTAATTTTATTCGACTTAACATTATATAGTGACTGACTTAAAAACTCTATAAAATCTTTTGCATAACCTGCTTTAGGGTTTTTATTTTTTTGTTTTTGCATAATCGAGAGAGTAACTTCAGCTAAATAGTCCATTGTCAGGTAATCAATTTTACCACTATTAACTAAATCAATTGGTGCTTGAGGAGAGTCCCCCCAAAAACCTTGACCGTTTGCAATTCTTATTTTTTTATCTTCTAACATTGAAATACACTAAATTTTGGCTCAGGTAATTTAACCTGATTGCTAATTATTTCTAATGATCTTATAATAACCTCTCTTGTATTTTGTGGTTTTATAATTTCATCTACCCACAATCTTGCTGCACCATATTCTGGCTTAGTTTGCTTATCATATTTTGTCTTTATTTCATTATATATTTCTTCTTTTTTATCGTCATCTACATTACTCATTTTAGAAAGCTTTATTTGCATTAAAGTTTTCGCAGCCTGATCTCCTCCCATAACTGCTAATTTAGCTGAGGGCCAAGAAAACATAAATCTTGGCTCATAAGCTCTTCCAGACATTGCATAATTTCCTGCGCCGTAACTTCCACCAATTACTAAGGTTATTTTTGGAACAACAGAATTTGAAACAGCATTAACCATTTTAGCTCCATCTTTAGCTAGCCCACCCCATTCCGATTCTTTTCCAACCATAAAACCATTAACGTCATGAATAAAAATAATCGGAATTTTATCCTGATTGCAATTCATAATAAATCGCGCTCCTTTATCAGCTGAGTCAGAATAGATTACTCCTCCTAGTTGAAGAGCTCCTTTATCATTTTTAATAACTAACCGTTGATTAGCTACAATACCAACATTATATCCATCAATTTTAGCATTACCGCATATTAAAGTTTTACCATAATCCTTTTTAAACTCATAGAATTCACTTCCATCAACAATTCTAGCTATAACTTCATACATATCGTATTGTTTAGGATTGGATGGATCAAATAACTTAATAAGATCATCAGAAGGATAAAGAGGACCTTTCATATCGCCATTTTGCTTAAATAAGTGACTTTCTTTATGATTTATATTATTAATTATATTTTTTATATGATCTAATGCATCAACATCATCTTTCGCTTTATAATCTGCAGTGCCACTTATTGATGTGTGAGTGTAAGAACCTCCTAGTTCTTCCTGAGATATATCTTGACCTATAGCAGCCTTAACCAAAGCAGGACCAGCTAAAAACATACTTGCACCATCTACGATAATATATTTATCGCACATTACTGGAAGATAAGCACCACCAGCAATACAAGGCCCCATTACTGAAGCAATTTGAGGGACTCCATAACTAGATAATTTTGCATTATTATAAAAGATTCTTCCAAAATGCCCTTCATCAGGAAACACTTGATTCTGAAGAGGTAAGAATACTCCAGCAGAATCAACAAGATAAATGACTGGAAGATTATTTTCTAGGGCAATTTTTTGAGCCCGAAGTGTCTTTTTAAGGGATACTTCAAAATATGCTCCAGCCTTAACTGTTGCATCATTAGCTATAACCATACAATCTATTCCTGACACCTTAATTACTGAAGCTATTACTCCTCCAGCAGCAGGACTTCCATATTCTTCATACATTTCATAGCCAGCAAAAACTCCAAGCTCTAAAGATTTAGAATTAGAATCTTTTAAATAATCAACTCTCTCACGAGCAGTCAGTCTTCCTTTTTTATGTTGCTTTTCAATAGCAATTTCACCGCCAGCTCTTTTTATATGGTTAATATTTACATCTAATCTATCTAGTAATTTTTGAAAACTTTCTTCATTAGCATAAGTATCTATATTTTTCCAATCTTGTGTATTTGAACCTATAATTGACATTTATGTTGTCCACTCTCCTATTTTATTATATTTTTCCATTCGACTTACAATAAGCTCTTCAGATGTTTTATTTTTAATTTCATCGTATGTTTCTATAATTACCTTTTTAATTTCATTAGAGGTTGATATTGGATCAATATGAGCTGCTCCATTAGGCTCATTAATAATTTTATCAGCAATACCCATTTCTAATAAATCTTTTGATGTAACTTTCATAGAATCAGCTGCCTCACTTGCCATACTTGAATCCCTAAATAAGATTGATGCGCATCCTTCTGGAGAAATTACAGAATACCATGTATTTTTCAAGCATAATATTTTATCTGAAAGACCAATCGCTAATGCGCCTCCTGAGGCCCCTTCACCAATAACTATTGATATAATTGGTACTTTAAGATTAGACATTAACATTAAATTACTAGCAATTGCCTCTCCCTGGCCTCTTTCCTCTGCTCCAATTCCAGGATAAGCACCAGGAGTATCAATAATTGTAATTATAGGAAAATTAAATTTTTCTGCCAATTTCATTATTCTTGCAGCTTTCCTATAACCTTCAGGTTTTGGCATCCCAAAGTTTCTATATAACTTATCTTTTGTGCCACGTCCTTTTTCTTGGGCAATTATAAAAAATTTTAAATCTTCAATTATTGAAATTCCACACAAAATTGAAGGATCGTCAAAAAACAATCTATCACCGTGTAACTCGAACCAAAAATTTGATAGTGTTTGAATATAATCGCTTGAATGTGGTCGCTTAGGGTGCCTAGCAAGCTGAACAATTTCCCATCTTGAAAGATTTCCATAAACTTCTTGAGTTTTAAGCGTTAATTGATCCTTTAACTCTTCAACTTTATCCTTAACATCTATTCCTGTATTTGAAGATGTCGATAATAGCAATTTTATCTTGTCTTCAATTTCCTTAAGTGGACTTTCAAATTCTAATATATATTTATCACTCATTTTAACTTAAAAATATTTTTAATTATTAAATAAAAATAAGACAAATATTTTTTAATAATAACACTAATAAATATTAAAAATTTCAAGGTAGACCAACCAAAATATTGATCCTGATATTTATTGTAGTATTTGATCATCGAAGAATGAAAATGATAAATTGCTTCAAATGGATGAGACTCAGCACTTTTTCCTTTATAATGGATAACTCTAACTAATGGGTAATAGATAATAGAAAAACTCTCTTTTTTTATACGATGACAATAGTCAATGTCTTCACCATATAAATAAAAACGTTCATCAAAATATCCAACTTTCTCAAATACAGATTTCCTTAAAAACATAAATGCTCCGCTAATTACCTCAACCTCACTGATATCATTTTCATCAAGATATAATAAATTATATGAGCTAAAAAATTTATTTCCACTAAAGACCTTATCTAAACCTAATATCTTAAAAATAGAATTTCTTATAGTAGGTAAGGACCTTTTACAACTAATCTGAAGTCTGCCATTTGAATTAATAACTTTAGGAGTAATTGCTCCAATATCTAGATTATTATCCATATATTTTTCTAACTCTGATAAACAATCTTTCTCAATATATGTATCAGGGTTTAAAATACATATATAATGGCCATAACACTTATTTAAACCTAAGTTTACTGCTTTTGAAAATCCTAAATTTTCTGAATTAGATATAACTTCAACATCTAATTTATTTTTAGTTATATATTCTTTAGTTATTTTTAACGATGAGTCATAACTATTATTGTCTACAATGACTACCTGAATCTGATCTTTAAGAATATCAGTCTTATATATAGATTTAATACATCTACTTAAATATTCATTGGTGTTATAATTAACAATTACAATGGAGATTTTTACCATATTCTAAGAATTCTCTTTAAAGCTAATTTTGGAACCATAAAAATAGCCTCTAAAATAATACTTTTAGACATCTTTGATTCTCCGACAGTTCTATCATGAAAAATTATAGGAATTTCTTTTATTTTATAGCCTCTAACGAAGACTAAGAAATTTATTTCTATCTGAAATGAATAGCCTTGTGATTTAACCCTTTCTAAATCAATTTCTTTTAAAATTTCAGCCGAAATACATTTATAACCACTGGTTGAATCATTTATTTTCATTCTCGTTAAAAAACGAACATATTTATTAGCAAAATAACTCAGCAATAATCTTGACATCGGCCAATTAATCACATTAATACCTTTAATATAGCGACTACCTATAACCAAATCATTAAGTTCTGACTCTTTAATTAAATCTGGAATTGTTTTTGGGTCATGGGAAAGATCTGCATCTATCTGTATTACCTTACTATAATCTCTTTCAATAGCCCACTTAAATCCTTTTTTGTATGCTGTACCTAATCCCATTTTTCGTTCTTGAATAAGTAATTTTACTTTATTGTTAGTGCTCATAATATTTTTAACAATATCATATGTTTTATCTGGGGAGTTATCATCAATAATTAAAATATCTAAATTAAGACCTAACCCATCAATGATATCAATTATATTTTTGATATTTTGAGATTCATTATAAGTTGGAATTATTACCAAGTTTTTATTCATAATGGCCTTTTTTAATATTGTTTAAATAGTAATCAAAACTATAAACATCAATATCTAATTCATTAATAATTTTATCAATAGCTAAAAATGTTCTTTTAGGACGCTTAGCAAGCTGATCTAGATATTCTGTTTGAATATTTTTCACTAATGATTTATTAAATCCAAATTTATCACATACATTTACAGCAAAATCAAATCGACTAACTGGATCCAATGAACCAATATTGAAAATACCCTTTGAGTTTAACACTATAGCTAAATTTAAAACATTTGAAATCAGCTCAACTGAAGCAGGATTTGAAACCTGATCTCTCACAACTCTAA
>CEQN01027215.1_pt1 | contig 16516 bp, 18 predicted proteins | sample 427011 | NCBI WGS metagenome assembly CEQN01 (sample SAMEA2621277, study PRJEB7988) | marine metagenome | biome: marine biome (ENVO:00000447); feature: deep chlorophyll maximum layer (ENVO:xxxxxxxx); material: "saline water (ENVO:00002010), including plankton (ENVO:xxxxxxxx)" | depth 120 m
ATTAAATAATAAAAATATATAATTTATTTTTTTATTATTTATTCCATAGTTCGGTTTCCACCTCTCTTATTTAAAAAATTAATTTGTTCTGATGTCATACATACACAGCCTTTACCACTACTATAAGATGATGGACAACAATTGGGGTTCATCTCATTCTCTCCGAATAAGGATAATTTTCCTTCAGGTAAAGGAATACCAAGTCCCTTTACGTTTGTTTCTGATTTATTGTAATCAGTATTATCATGTTTAATATAACTAGTATTTACTCCATCACCCATAGAATAGTCTATTGCAGAACCAAGTATATTTGTTCCTATACGAAACCCTTCTCTTAAACCACCAGCACAGCTACAAAATGATGTTGTTGTTATTATACTTCCCACTAATAAACATAATATAAGTATTTCTAATCTCATTTTAAATCCAAATAAATTAATATTCATTATAAAAAATGTATAGATAATATTTAAAATAAATCCTAAATAATATTCTTAACTTCTAGTTAATATTTTTTGATTCTGAACCGTTATTATCTTCCCAATCGTGGAATATTTCATCTCCTATTGGAATAGTGTGGTCGCTTGTGATTAAACATGCTAATTCAGGACATTCTTTATTCGATTCGATTGCAGGATTAGTTCCACGATAATTACTAACTTTGACAAAATCTTTAATAATTGAATCATAAATTAAATGAGACCCAGTAACATAAATTGGTTCATTTTTCTCTCCTTTTTCTAGTTTATACATTTTGTTAATTATATTATTATTTTCATCTAGATTATTAATTTTCATAACAGATTGAACTATTGAACCGTTTTTAAGCTTTGATCCTAATTTTACGTCTTTCATAGCTATTAATTCGCCGGTATCTAATTGAATTTTAGTATCTGGGTCAAAACACATAGCTGTTTGTCTAATATGGTGAATTAAAATAGTAACGACTGCGATTAATGCTACAAATCCTGCCAATATTCCAGCGGCTATTTGTGTTGGGATTATAAAGGCTGCACCAAAAAAAGGTATAAAAGTCAGTATTAAAAGAGCTGCTACCACACCTGTAGCTATAGCTATTACTTTTAAAAGATATTTAATAAAATAATCGAGAATTCCTAATAAAATATAGTATGGTCCAAATAATGAATATAGAATTACAACAACACTACCTTGTATTTTATTTAATAAATCTTTGAAAGAAATAATGATTTCACGAATAGGAACCATTAATCCACCAAGATATCGGTTTAATATATCTAAAATTCCAGAACTGGTTAATTGTATATTACTAATTAGTTCATAAATATTTTTTAAACCCACAGCTAAAACTTTAAATAAATTATTAATACCTTGATAAGCTAAATATATAGGGTTGAATGCATTATCTACAATATCTCTCAACATAGTTTGACTACAATTAATAAAATTTTTTTGTGTAAACTCTAATACAGAATCATCATCTGGTTTATTAATTATCCCAGCAAATGGAATTACACTAGGTTTGCATTTATTACTATCCCAATTAGCTCTTATAGGACCTAAATTATTTATAATACTAAAATAAATAATAATTAAAACAAAAAATATAGTAATTACAACTGTAATGATTAAATCAATACCATATATATTCAAATATCCTGCTTTTTTATATAAATTATTTACATTAGAATATAAATCATTTTTATTTGTATCTGTATCCATATCTTTTGTGTTAGATACTTTGCTCATATATAGTATATTTATAATATAGTATATATTCATTTCTAAAAATTATATTGTTTTTGATTCGGAACCATTATTATCTTCCCAATCGTGGAATATCCAATCACCAATAGGTATTGTATGATCTGATGTTATTAAACATGATAATTCGCTACATTTTTTATTTGTCAATAATGCTGGATTCTCTCCTTTTAGATTTTTAACTTTCACAAACTCACTAATTGTTTTATCATATACAAGATGTGTACCAGTTACATATATATGTTCATTGTTTTCACCGTTATTAATCTTATACATATCTTCACGAATCTCTCCGTCTGTGTTTAAATTATTAATTCTCATTACAGACATTACACGAGAGCCATTTTTCAACTTACTATTTAATTCTAAATCTTTCATTTTTACTAAATCACCATTATCTAATAAAATTTTTGTATCCGGGTCAAAACATACATCAGCAAGTACCGAATTAGAAGCACTTTCAATAGTTAACTTTATACCTTCAATTGTATGAACTAATAGAATAAACATTGCCGATATTTTATTAAATACATCCTTAATATTAATTATCATTTTTTGAAATTCTATAATTACCTGATAGAATACACCATAAATTCCTTGAAATATATTACCTAATAAATTTCGTAAATCTGTAATAATAGAAAATCCACCAGAAATTCCATCTACAAAAACAGAACTCATCTGTGTAATAATACTTAAATCTAAGTTGAGAGGCTGTAATAAATAATCCATATAATCTGTTTGCATTGTTTGAATACATTCTGTAAAATTTGTATATTCATCGTGTCCAAATACACCAGCAAAAGGCATAATCATAGGATTACATTTATATTTTGGCCAATTTTTTTTAATATTATCTATTTGAACAATAAATATTATAAACATATGAAGAACCATAAAGGTTAATATTACATAAATAAAACGTGTCCAATCTGACGCTTTCATATTAGATATTAGTGTTATAATATTTTTATGATAAATATCATATTATTGCTAATTAAATTAACGTTTCCTAGTTTTATTACGTTTCTTATTTGTCTTGCGTTTCTTACCAGTCTTGCGTTTCTTATTTGTCTTGCGTTTCTTATTTGTCTTGCGTTTCTTACCAGTCTTGCGTTTCTTACGCTTGCTATTTCCACCTACTATGCTTTCATTGAATAAGCTTAATTCTGCACCAGTCTTAAATAATCCACACGAACTTGCTTGTTGTGAACTGTTCTGACCTACAACTGTTGGACAATCAACCTCTACACTATTAACACTACCACCAGATAAGTTCATATTACTTTGAGCGTTGTTTAAATCTTGTCTTACATCAGCACAAGTTGCGGGTGTACAACCATCGAAAGATGTGATTGCATTACTCGTTAAGTTATTTTGTGAAGATGTTACACTATTAATAAGGTCCGGGGTTAATGTAACTCCTTTGCCTCCTCGCTGGGTAGTTTTAACCATATATATAATAAGTTTATTTTAAAAAATAATAATATATATTAAAATAAAATATGAATCAAAGTGAAAGTCTTCAATTGAAAAAAATGATTAATGAAAATAACGTAACCGATTATACAAATGATATTAGAGAGAAAAAACATAGTGAATTAATAAGAAATGATGTCACTCGAATGATTGATTTAAAAAAAAAATATCCAAGATTAATTCAAACGAATCCTAATCAATTTGATAATATGTTAACTTCGCAATGTAGTTTTCTATTTAATAATTATACTGACATTTTTAATAAGGTAAAAAAAAATCAAATCAATTTAGAAACACTGTGGAATTTATTAAATGTATTGAAACAAATAGAAGATGGTAAAATTGATCAACATACAGGTTCATATGAAGTAGGGAAATTATTAAAACAAATATACATTGATGGTGCTATTATGAACAATGATAATAAAAATAAAAATAATAAAAAAAAATCTAATAAACCTGTTAAACCTGTTAAAAAAAATATATCATGGAGTGAATATAAAAACAAAAATTTATAATATTGTATTGGTGATATATAAATGTTGATTAAATTTAATGTCATTAAAATTTTTTCAGTAATATTAACAACCGATATTCTAGCATTACAATATAATTTACGAAATAGAATATTAGTAAAACAAAATAATAAGTGTGGATTATGTAATGCTAGTTTTTCTAAAATGATTCCACACGAAATACATCATCTTAACCATAATTCAACTGATAATAAAGAGAATAATTTATTAGCATTGTGTTGCAACTGTCATGCTGCTCATCATCGACACAATGTTTCTGTAAAACCATATTTAAAAAAGGGTTTTATATTTTCAAAAACAATCGAACCATATTGTTAAATAATATAATTGAATTAAATTAAATGTATAAAAAATATTATATATATGTCTTATACATTACTAATAGTTGAGTCACCAGCAAAATGTAAAAAGATAGAATCATATTTGGGGTCATCTTATAAATGTATGGCAAGTTACGGACATATAACACAATTATCAGGTTTAGAATCCATAGATATAAAAAACAATTTTAAACCTAAATTTGAAATAATGGACGAAAAGAAACAACAAATAGCAAAATTAAAAAAAGCAATTAATGATGCAAAAGAAGTTATTTTGGCATCTGATGATGACCGTGAAGGTGAAGCGATTGCATGGCATATCTGTAAAGTTTTTAAATTACCTGTAAATACAACAAAAAGAATCATATTTAATGAAATTACCAAAAAAGCAATACAAGATGCTGTAAAAGAACCAAGTGTAATAAATATGGACACTGTATATGCACAACATTCAAGACAAATATTGGATATATTAATTGGTTTTAAGATTTCACCAGTATTATGGAAAAAAATATCAGTTAAATCAGGATTAAGTGCTGGACGCTGTCAAACACCTGCGCTACGATTAATTTATGAAAATCAAAAGGACATCGATAATTCACCAGGAACAAAAGTTTATACAACAATAGGATATTTTACAAGTAAAAATATACCTTTTACATTGAATAAAGATTATAGTGAAGAATTAGAAGTAGAAACATTCTTGGAAAAAACAGTTAATCACGAACATATATATGATTATAATAGCCCCAAAGAATCTATTAAAAAGGCACCAACACCTTTCACAACAAGCACATTACAACAATCTTCAAGCAATGAATTTAAATTATCTCCAAAAGCAACGATGAAAGCGTGTCAAACTTTATATGAAGGAGGTTTCATTACGTATATGAGAACAGATAGCACAACATATAGCGAAGAATTCATAGAAAAAATGAAAAAATATATTGAAAAATCATATTCAAACGAATATGTAAGAACTGATATACAACAATTATGTATAAGAAATGATAAAGATACGAATGCACAAGAGGCACATGAAGCAATAAGACCTACAAATGTTGAATTGGAAAATGTAAGTAAAGAATTAGGAAATAATGAGTATCGTGTATATAAACTAATTAGAAGAAACACTCTTGAAAGTTGTATGCCTCCAGCAAAATATAGTGTCATTAAAGCATATATTAGTGCTCCTGAAGAACTTAAATATGATTATACTGCCGAACAAGTAATGTTTCCAGGATGGCAAATAGTAAATGGTTACGAAAAAATATGTGAAATATATGCATATTTTAAAACTTTAAAAATAAAAAGCAGTGTCGATTATAAAAAGGTAACATCAAAAGTAACATTGAAAAATTTAAAAACGCATTATACAGAATCTCGTTTAGTTAATTTGTTAGAAAAAAATGGTATAGGAAGACCTTCGACATTTTCATCGTTGGTTGATAAGATACAAGAACGAAACTATGTTAAAAAAACAAATGTTAAAGGCAAAAAAATAAACTGTATTGATTTTGAATTAGTAGAAGACGAAATATCAGAACATGAAAATGAAAGAGAGTTTGGAAATGAAAATAATAAATTAGTAATAGAACCATTGGGAATATTAGTAATTGAAATCTTATTAGAATATTTTAATAATTTATTTGAATATGAATTCACAAAAAATATGGAAGACAAACTAGATGAAATAGCAAAAGGTAATAAAGTATGGTATACATTATGTGAAGAATGTTTAGAACAGATTGATGAATTATCAGTAGGTGTTATAGAAAATAAGGAAGAAATTAAAATAGATGATAACCACACATATATTATAGGACAATATGGACCAGTAATAAAATGTGTAGAAAATAATAATGTGTCTTTTAAAAAAATAAAAGAAGATATTGATTTTGAAAAAATAAGAAAAGGACTATATAAAATAGACGAAATAGTAGATGACAGTAAGAATAGAATTTTAGGTTATATTGATAATAAACCTGTATCACTTAAAAAGGGAAAATATGGATTATATTTTACACACAATGATAATAGTATAGCGGCTACACATATTAATAAAGAAATACACGAAATTACAATAGATGATTATAATATTACTAAGAAAACAAAAGAACAAAATACAAATGTTATTCGTATAATAGACGAAAATACATCTATTAGAAGCGGAAAATACGGTGATTATATATTTTATAAAACAAGTAAGATGAAAAAACCTAAATTCATAAAATTAAATGATTTTATTAAACAAAACGGTGTAAATAGTTATAAAACTTGTAATATTGAATTATTACAAAAATGGTTAAAAACTGTAAATTAATTAATAAAATATTATTATATTTTATACTTACATTATGAGCGAACAAAAACCTTTTTCAGTATATGAATTTGATTTCAATATAATGTTATTAATATCGTTTGTTGGTATTTTTATTAAAGTGATGTTTGAAAACACTGCACTTAAAAATTCAAATGTTGGTACTGCATCGGCATCTATCATAGGATATAGTTTGGTTTTTATATCTATATTATCTCTTTTATTTGTTCAAATTGCTTTAGCAAAAGGAGATAGCTTTGATGAGTCTTTTTTGCCATTTTTATCAAAAATATTATTTAGTTCAATGCCTGCCATTCTAATGTTAATGATAACTGGATGGATGTTATATTTACATTTTAAATATTATGATCGTATAAATGATAGTAAATTGACAGATGAATATTACACAGCATCATTTATATCAAGTATATTACAAGTATTACAACTAGCTGTATTATTCAAATATTTCTCTGGTTCGGTTAAAAATGTTAATACTGAAGATAATTCTTTCAATGGTGCTCTTGAATCAAATATTACTTCGTTAACTTATTTATTAACTATAACAAATATAATGTTTATTGGTATTATTAATATTATTTTGGAATTTTTTGCTACTGATGGTTGATGGTTATAAATTTATATGTAATTCCACAATCACTATTGGTTTCCCATATACCCGAAATTTTTAATGTAAAATACTTAGGCATTTTGTTAGGATTAATCATATTATCTGTAAATATTTTCAAATAACAATTATTTAATTGTTCGTATATTTTTTTCTTTTTAGTTTTGTTACTACTGTAGTGTTCTAATATAAGATTTTCTATAGATTGTATCTTATTAATTACATCTTGATTATCGATAATGGTAAAAATACACTTATATTTATTATAATATGATTCGACAGATTTAATATCGAGTTTAATTTTAATATATATTCCGTTTAAAATCATTAGCTCGTTTGAGTACAATATTCTTATAAAGTCTGAGTTATCTATAACTGTGTTTGTAATTGGTTTTTGAAAAAAAACGGAATTAATATCAAAATCCTTTAGATCTATTGCAAGATTCATTAAATAATATGTGCTTTATTTTTTAAATAAATTTATTTTGGTTTAATATAACCAATGTTAATATATTTTCTATAGAGATATCGTGTGTATATGATAATATTTCCAATGTTTTCTCTCCCTGATGAATTAAATTATTTAATTTTGTTTTTTGTATAATTAAATAATTTATCCATAATTTGGATAGTTCGGGATGTGTATCTTTTATTGAGTTAAATCTAATAATTAAATTATCAATAGAGTCCATATAATATTATTACTTGTTATTAAATAAAGAGTATTCAAACTAAATAATTAATGAAGATAAATGACAATCATTTTGAGAATTATTTAACTAATTATGATGAATATGATTTACATCCAAAATTAAAACCACTTTATGACTCATTTCCTGATAATGTTATGGATCTAAATAATATGATATTTTATGGTCCATCGGGAACTGGTAAATATACACAAATGTTAGCTTGTATAAGAAAATACAGTAACTCTAATTTAAAATATGAAAAAAAACTTACCATTACATATAATAAAAATACGTATTTTTATAAAATCAGTGATATTCATTTTGAAATAGACATGTCTCTCCTCGGTTGTAATTCTAAATTATTATGGAATGAAATATATAATCATATACAAGACATTGTTATTTCTAGAATCAATAGTGTTGGAATAATTGTTTGTAAAAATTTTCATAATACACACACTGAACTATTAGAAATATTTTATAGTTATATGATGACATTATCAAATATAAATTTAAAATTTATTTTGTTAAGTGAAAAAATTAGTTTTATACCAGATAATATAATAAATATATGTATTATTGTATCAGTTCCAAGACCTCTTAAAACACATTATATTAAATGTAGTAATAATAAAAAAAATAAAAATATTAATTTATCTAAAATCACAAATATTAAACATATAAATGCAAATATTGAATCTAATTTTATAAATAAACATGAACAAATATACAATAATATACTTAATATAATTTTGAATATCGATAATAATATATATATAGAATTGAGGGATAAATTATATGATATTTTTATATATAATATAGACGTTACTGAGTGTATTTGGTTTATTTTAAAACACCTGATACAAAATAATTATATTAAAAGCGAGGATGTAAATGATATTTTGATATATAGTTATAATTTTTTCCAGTTTTATAATAATAATTATAGACCTATTTATCATTTAGAGAATTTTATATTTTATTTAATAAACAAGATATATGGATTTGAATTATGCACTTGAATTGTTGGAATTGAAAACCCCATATACGAAAAAAGAATTGAGAAAACAGTATTTAAAAAAAGCATTGATATATCACCCAGATAAAAATAATCACGAAAACAGTAACAAACAATTTACAGAAATTAAAGATGCTTACGCGTTTTTAGAAAACTATTTAATTTATGATAATATTGATAAAAATATACCAACTGATAAAAATATACCAACTGATACTGATAATTATTTATTCATAATTGAAAATTTCATTAAAATGGTTACAATTGTTGATTTTAACAGTGTGAAGGAAATAATACAATTGTTATATCAAAATTGTCAACATATATCTATTTCTACATTTGAAAGAATAGATAAGTCTAACGCGTTAAAAATATTTGCATATATGAATCAATATTCAGAATTATTAGGAATAGATGTAGATACATTAGAGAAATTTAGAGAGATTATGAAAGAAAAAATAGAAAATGATGAATTAGTAATATTAAATCCATCATTAGATAATTTATTGGATTCAGAGATATATATATTAAATCACTCTGGAGAAACATATTATATTCCTCTTTGGCACGATGAAGTTAGTTATGAGAATGGAGAAAATACATTGATAGTTAAATGTATACCTCAATTACCATCTCATATATATATAGACGAATTTAATAACATACACATTAATATAAAAACTTCAATAGAAAAAGCATTACACAATAAAAAAATAACATTCAATATCGGTGAAAAAGTATTTGAGATTGAAACTATTGAATTAAAAATAACTAAACAACAAAGTCATATTATAAAAAATAAAGGTATATCATTCATAAATATTGATAATAGTTATGATGTAAATAAAAAATGTGATATTATTATTAATGTTGAATTATATTAATTTTTTTTAAATTTAATATTATTTATTTTTTATTTTTTATTTATTCTGTTGATTTCTTTTTATTAATCTGCTGTTTTCTTTTTGCGAACAACCTTTTTCTTTACTACCTTTCTCTTCTCAGGCTCAGGCTCAGGCTCGGGTTCAGGCTCCTTTACAACCTCCTTTGGTGTCTCCTCAACTTCTTCCTCTTCATCACTATCTTCTACCACATCATCAGGTTCCTGTTGTTTCTTTAGCTTATCGGTTTCTTCACTAGTAAGCTTAATCATACACTTTCCCTTAAAGCTAGCACGTGGCTTGACAACAGCTTGTTCAAGTCGCCAGGTAACACCAAACTTACCATTTGCAAACCAGATACCGCCACAGCGGATAATAGTAGCTACATTTGTTGCCTTAGGAATAAGCTCAACAGGACCATTTGTCGTATTATCATCTGGGAAAATATGATTCGAATCGACGTCGAAGATATCGCAGCTAAATTTATCGTCCCAATAATCAAGCTTAATGCGAAGAGTAGGAGAACGGTCCATATTAGGCTCTCCTGTATTAGGATCCTTTGGATATTGTAGCATAGGATGAAATAGAGCATCGACGACTTCCGCCGACATCTTAGCTTTTCCAAACCAATCCTTACAATTATCTACCGCATCCTTTTTAATTTTATCCTGTAGCTTAATCATGGTATCTAGAAATGCACTTGTCTCGTCAGTCTTATAATCTTCCTGTGGAAACTGTAGAGACATATTGTATGTCTTCTTTCCACTGACATCATCTACGTATTCATTAACTCCCCATGTTAGCATAAGAGGAGTGCTAAGATTAAGAACGCTATTAGCTTGTGAATTCTGAATATTAATACTCTTGCCTCCTGATTTATTAATCTTGGGCTTGGAATATTTCACATCCTTATCAACATCAAGACTGGTCGCGCTAATAATGAGTTTCTCTAGTTGGCTGCTCATACTTATTGTATAATATATATGGGTTGGCTCTAAATCAATTTTTTTTTATAATGTTTGGTTAATTGGACGATTTAAACACATCAGTCCATATATCGTAATAAAAATGTTATATTATATATTATTTAATTACTATTAAATAAGTATTCAAATAATCGTAATTGTAATAATATTATTTTAAAATAATATTATTGAATATTTATTTTTTATTGGTAATGTAAGTTTGTTAATATTTTTATTATTTAAGCGTTATTCAGAGGAACACCCGACTTAGCAAAGTGGGGGCTCATATACTTCTGGAGATTGAAATAAGTGAGCTCATCGCTGTTCTTTAGCTTGAGAAGAGACGAAAGCTTCTTGTCGGCCTTAATAACACGACCGTTATCCTTGTCCTGTAGCTTGTGCTCGCGAATGTAAGCATTGATCTCACGAGTTACCTCGGTGCGAGCCATCTCAGATCCCTGTTCCTTTCCAAGGAAACTGGCAAGCTCGTCACTAATCTTAGTGGGCTTTACAAAGCCACTGGGCGAACGGTTACCCTGCTTGCGCTTTCTCTTCTGCGAAGCCTTCTCGGCAGCCTTAAGCTCACGAATCGCCTTCTTCTCGAGCTGACGGAAATCAGCCTTAAGAGACGAAATCATAGCATTAACAGTCTGAAGCTTAGTCATAAACTCAAGGAACTCGCCGCTAATCTGCGGAACAATAGTGGCAGCCTCGGTCTGTTGGACAGGGGCAGGGGCAGGGGCCTCAACAGGCTTAGCTACCTCCTTCTCTACAGGAGCAGCAGTCTTCTTGGTCACCTTCTTAGCGGCCTTGGCAGGGGTTTTAGTGGGGGCGGTCTTTTTTACCATACTATATTATACACTATAGGTTCTTTTTTAAGTGTTTTAACGCAAATATATTATATTTACACCTTAAACAATCTTAATTTGCGGAAACTGATTGATATAACCATGGTAAATTTTCAGCAGCATCATTATTTACAAGAGTTAGTGCACATAATATATAATTTGCTCCTAAAGTTTTACTAGCATTATTGATACCGCGTGTAATCATATATTCCATAACAAATAATATTTTTTCTTTTAATTTTAAAATAGATAAATTTGGTAAAGTAGTAATATCTATATTAATAAATGGATTTCCTCTTGGAGGACAAATTTCACGTTTTGTATGTATATTTAATGATGCTCTCCAATTCCATATATCGTATAGTTCCCTAATAAATCTAATCATACTAATTTTGTTTAATGAATTAAACCACATTATATCTGTATAATTACCTAAATTGTCTATTTCTTGAAAAATAGATACCGTTTTAAATTCTAATCGTTTTTCTAATGATAATTGTTGAGGTTTATCTATTTTTGTTTTTATATTAAAACCACATAGTTTATGTTTTTTTATTAAATCAAATAGGTCATGTATAACATTACTAGGTATTTGTTGTCTATTAAATGGATTAAATACAATTTTTTTATTTTCACATGGACGCTGTAAATAAAGATTACTTAATGATAATATATCAAAACCATATGTTTGTTCACTTGCGTCTTTATAGCTAAAAAATTGTTCATATTTTATATCATTAATTTCATCCATAGATAAAAAATCAACACTATTAATGCATAACTTTCGATTAAATAGTGCAGGTCCTTTCAGTTTATTACACTTTAATAGTAAATAGGACTTCCACTTTTTTTGTATTAATATTACATAATTTGAATTTAATAAAAAATCATAAATTCTCTTTTTTATTTCGGTTTTATTTCCAGATTTTTTAAGTTTGTAATGATTACATATTTCTTTTAATTGGGGTATTTTGTAATTGTATTTATTTAAAGAATCATATTCATTATATTTTGGAATTTCAAAATTATCGTCACTAATTATAAGTTTGTTTTTTTTCTTATTCGACATATTACATTATGTATATATTTATATTTATATCTATATCTATGTTTTTTAATATTAAAACTATTATAGCGATTACTATTATGTGGCAAATATAAAATTATATTTTTTCAAAAATTCAAATAACTCGTATTTATTAATTGGTCCATTAAATATTTTCATATTTTTATATTTTTCAATATTTAACATACTTACATCAAACATAAAATAACTTACACATAACTGAAAATAATCATTAATGTAGTCTGTATTAATATGTAACCATTCATAGAAATTTTTACCATTTTTGTTTTTAATATACTTATCGTAATAGCTTAACGTTATATATAAATCATTATTATCACTGTAATTATAATCGGTTCCAGAAACAATACATATTTCTTTAAAATCATTCATAGAAAGTTTTAACTCTTTCAAAATATCTTTTAAATTATAAAGAACAGCAGTATTATTGAATAAATTATAATTTCTAATTACACGTGGACATCCATATATAAATAAATCCATATCGTCAGTCATACAACCCCATACTATATTTTTAATTACTAATTTTGCACATAGCGAATCTGCTTCTCCTTCCGAATCATAATAGGTAATACCAGACAATTTTAACAATTGTTTTACACTACAAATTTCTTGATATGTGAGGAATATGGTTCTTTTTTTTAAGTTAAATATTTGTTGATGAATCAATTTATATTCACTGGCATTTTCAGACAAATTTTTAAGATTCTCTGCAAGGATCATTATTTCTTTTTGTGCCTCTCTCTTTTTTTGTTTTCGCTCATCTAATATATTTTTTTTTTCAGGAGGAGGTTTTCCGTCAAATACAAAGACGGGTATGATATTATAAGATCTAAGGGTAAATATCATTTTATACATATATTCAATTAAATCCCCTTTTAACTTACAATTATACATGTAAATACTAGCATCTATTGCTATTTTTTTATTTGATAACTCAGATAAGTCGATATGTCTTATCCCTTTAACACATTTAGAATTTAAATAACTATTCAAATATCTTACACCCATTGTTAATATAACAATTATTGTCATATTATAATCAATTTTTATCTTAAAAAATTGATTATAATTCGATTACATACACATAATTATTATGGAAGTTAATATTGATTTTGATGAAGCATCTGCTTTATGGAGAGAAAATAAACAATATTTGGGAAATGGTAGTTACAAATATATTTGTATGGCGATTACCAAAAAGAAAAAACAATGTTTAAATAAACCACTAAAAAATTGTAAATACTGTCATATTCATCGAAAAATTAGTAAGTAGATTCCAATTCGATACAAGACATTCTACAAGTTTTCAATAAAAAATCATAATTATTTTTTTTTTTCGATATCTGATAGAAATCCTCTATGTTATCGATAAATTTTTCTTTCTTGTACAAGTCTAATACTAATTTCATAAAATTATCATTATTTGTATTTGATTTATATTTAATAAACGATGTATTGTTTGACAAACACCAATTTAAAAATATAACATAATCGTTCATAAAAATACCACCCAATATAAAATAACTAAAAGCGTTAGATTGTTCCCTATATAATGTATTACGAAGCCCTTTACTTATAGGATTGTCAGCCCATAAATCCTTATATTGTAATCCCATAAAAGATAATATTTTATTCATTTGCATTATAGAAAATATTCGTTCTATTTGGAGAGAAAAATCTAAAAATAATTTAAAATCATTCTTATCTTTACTAGATAAGAAACTACAAAAACAACAATTAAGAATACGAGCCCATGTTTCGGTATATGTTTCGGCAATATTAAAGGTCGAATCAATAGGAAATAACTTACTAATTTGACTTTTTAGTTTATTATTATCATATGTATCAATATCCAATCCATAACTATGAAATGTTTCATGAATTAATACTTTAAACCATTCTTCTTTGCGATATATAAATATTTCATTATCGACAACACATCTGTATGTCATACCTGTATTTATATGTTCATAACCTATTATTTCACTCCTATTATTTGGTAATTTTTTTTTAAAAGGAGTTAAATTTAAATATATCTTCAATGTGTTTGAACATTTTTTAGTTGTATATGTATTACATATATGTAACCACATTACTATTATTTTAATATATGCGTTGTATTGGTCAATATTACTTACGTCATCATCACTAAATAAACTGAAAATAATCTCAATCTCTCTATCATATATGTTGAATTTATAAATTAATTGTTTTTTAATATTCTGCTGAAGATATGTTTTAATATTATGTGAATAATGATTACTGGAAAAACTATCAGGAAATATTAAATCATTCTTGTCAATTAATTTGATATTTATATTATCTGAAATTTTTGTGTAATAATTATTACCTTTTGTTAAATCATCATATATAATATCGATTACATTTGATATTTTAGAAATTTTATTAGTATTTCGTATATTAGTAAATTTGGGCAGTACATGTTTTAATATAATACTTGAATCCTCTGAGAACTGCATAATATATAGTGGTTAGATATTTTAAACCAATTTGTTAATATTTTTATATTTCACTTCTAATTTTCATTAATGAATTATACACAATTGGTTCTGAACCCTTTATAAATAATTGTAACTTGGCTCGTTTTGTTAATTTTAATAAGTTGTTAAGGTCTTTATTTTGTGTGAATTTTGCACGCATACCATCTTCTAATACTTTTTCGTGACGACCATTAAAAAAATCATTGTCTACGCTTATTTTTTTCTTACTTCCTAATTCGCGTGCCTTTTTAGGATCACGCGCCACTTCACTATTAGAGTTCAATGAAAATAAATTGTAATGATCCGGATTATTTCTTTTATACTTGGAACCTTGGTAATAATGTTCAACAGTTAACCATTTTTTATTATCTAGTATAAACTCTTGTTCCCAGAAATTTGATAATTTTTTACGCCATTTTGGTATAGACGACAAATCTATATATTCCTGTGGGCCTTCTGGTCCCAGTTTTTCACCGGTTCCTTTTCCTGGTTTTGGTCCATCTGCAGATTTAAAATAGAACTGAAAAACGGTTGAATCATCATATAATTCAGTATTTGTATCAACTTCGTCATTAATTACTACATTCATTTTATCCATATATTCTTTAAAATCTGGAATAATATAATAAGGACCAGCAGCCCTTTCCATACATTTGTTAATTATTAACTTCTTAACATCGTAAGGGATTTCTTTAAATGTCAATGAACCTAGTTTTTTATATGTAATCAATTCGTAATGATTACCTAAATAATTTAACATTATGTAATATTTTGGCTCAAATATACCTTCCTTTTCTAATATATTGTCGTTTAATTGACCGCAAGTTAGTATATTATCAATCTCTCCTTGATTATAATTTTCTTTTGAAAAGAGAATTAATTTAATTTTCAATAAACGTTCTAATGTAGATATAGCCCACGTATCTGCCCAATAATCAGAAGTTTGAATTTTTGCCTTTAATGCTTCTAATGTGGTTATTCCCTTCATGAATTCGAACTCATCCAACATCCCTTTTACCTGCTTTCTTTTTAATACCAGTTGTTTGTGACTCTTAGATATTTTTTCAGCATCAGAAATCATCTTGCTTTGTCTTGTTTTCTCTGTTTCATCGGGAATTTTTTTTTTCAATGTTTTGAATTCACTTGCCATTCTTTTAATATCATCTGTGATACTATCATTTTCTATTACAGTAAAATTATATAATTCACTATAATTTTGAAATATTTCCTCGGTTGCTTCTTCTGATAACATTTTTCTCATCTCGGAAACAGATTTATCGATGTTTACATATCTTAACCCGTCTCTGATAGAAGCAAATAAACAATCACCACCTCCTTCATTTTCTATGATATCATAATTACTGTTTTTCATATGTTTTTGCATCCAATTATCATTTTCTGTTTCTACATAATCATTACTTTCTTTTTTTGCATTGACTGAATTTTGTTCACCTATAATGTTTGGATTACTTGCGTCCTTTTCTTCGTCATCCTTTTC
>CEQN01090056.1_pt1 | contig 16515 bp, 19 predicted proteins | sample 427011 | NCBI WGS metagenome assembly CEQN01 (sample SAMEA2621277, study PRJEB7988) | marine metagenome | biome: marine biome (ENVO:00000447); feature: deep chlorophyll maximum layer (ENVO:xxxxxxxx); material: "saline water (ENVO:00002010), including plankton (ENVO:xxxxxxxx)" | depth 120 m
AGGTTCAAATCTTAATCCATTCCATGATTGACTTAACTTAGATTTGGCAATTATAAAATCTAACTCTGACGATAATTCAATATTTGAGTAAATTTGATCTGCTAAAATCCCAACTTGATCGGATAAATTTTTCAAAATCGCTGTTACTTCACGATTTTCTTCTAGGACTAATTCTCGCCATGAATTACACAAACTAATTGTTGAAAATGGTTCAATAAAAAGTGTCATTCCAGTATTGGAAGCATCGTGAACCACTCCGGGCACTCTGCTTCTTAAGTTAGCTTTTACTTGTAATACTAATCTGTCTCCTCTGACTGAAATCACATTGTCTTGGATAGCAGATTCAACTTGAGGTTTTTTAAGAATATTTTGTAATGCGTATGTAAGTCTTTCGTATGATTCTCTAACATCTTTTCTTAAATCAGAAAGGATTGGGGATGCAGAATCTTTAACGACCCCATTGGGTGAGATCTGATTTTTTATAGAAAAACTGAGATAATTTAAGTCAGATATTTTACTTGCAAATGTACTTAAATATTCAAACTGATTTGTGTGGGTTAAAATTTTTGATTTAAGATTTGAAAATGTGTCTACGGTGTTAGAAATCTCAATTAAATCTTTACCAAATAATAATCCATCTAATTTAGCATGTTTAATTGATTCTTCTACATTTGAAATTCCCCTTAAATTGAAATCACCTTCAATTTCTAGTAGTTGTCTACCCTCTTCAGTTTGTTTTAATAGTTTGATTACTTCATTATGGGAAAAACTGGGAGATAAATTTGAAGCTTTTTCTTTTGATTTGTAAAAAGTAGATTTTTCAACTAGTTGATTAATTATATTGTTGAAATCTAAATCATTTAAGCTGTTTTTTAAGAGTTCTTTTGACATATGAAAATATAAATTTTTTATAAATTATAACGTTATTACAAAAGTACAGTGCTATAATTTGTAGCTATATGAGTTCAGAATATACAATAAAAATACCTGCAACATCTGCTAATCTTGGTTCAGGTTTTGATTCAATTGGATTAGCAATAGACCTTTGGAACTTTGTCACCATAAAAGATGGCCCATTTCGTATAGATATAAATGGTTACGGTGAAGATGAATTACCAACTGATCATAACAATTTGGTATACAAAAGTTTCTCAAGATTATTTCAAGAAATTGACCAACCTGTCCCGGATTTAACTATTGAATGTGAAAATAATATTCCTGTTGCTCGTGGACTTGGCAGTAGTTCTGCCGCTTTAGTTGGCGGGTTGTATGTTGCAAATATTTTTGCAGGTAATCCATTAAAACAATCTGATTTACTTGATTTAGCCGCAAAATTAGAAGGACACCCAGACAACGTAGCTCCTGCAATTTTAGGGGGGATTCAAATAGGAATTTATAATGATCAAAGCTTAATTACTTCTTCAGTGAGTTTTCCATCAAATATTTCTTTAGTGCTTTTTATTCCTGATTCTAAAATGCCTACAGATAGTGCAAGAAATATTCTTGGAGAGACAGTCAGTAGAAAAGATGCAGTATTTAATCTTGGTAGATTAGGGTTATTAGTAAATAGTTTTTCAAAAGGAGATTTAGGAGATTTAAAATATGCAACTCAAGATATGTTGCATCAACCTCAGAGACAGAAGTTGTTTTTCCCTATGAAAAATATAATTAAAGGTGCTTTAGACGCAGGTGCTTACGGCGCATTTTTGTCTGGTGCAGGGTCTACAGTTATTGCAATTACTGATTCAAGAGAATATACGATTGGTTATGAAATGGCTGATGCGGCAATGAAATCTGGAATTGAAGGAAATATTTTTGTTTCATCTATTGTTAATCAAGGGGTTCAATTGATTGAGCAAGGCGAAGACTAATGTCATTAATTGTTCAAAAATATGGAGGATCCTCTTTAGCGAATTCAGATTTAATTCGTAATGTAGCTAAGAGAATATCTAATGCATCTGAAGGTGATAATCAAGTTGTTGCTACAGTATCGGCCATGGGTGATTCGACTGATAATTTAATGGATATTGCTGCGCAGATAACCAATTCTCCAAACCCTAGAGAATTGGATGTATTACTTTCTACTGGAGAACTTCAATCTTGTGCTCTAGTTTGTATGGCTTTACAAGAATTAGGTAAAAATGCTGTCAGTTTAAGTGGCGGACAAGCTGGAATTATTACAGATTCAAGATTTGGCAATGCAAAGATTTCTAATTTAGCTACTAATAGAATAGAAATGGAACTAAACAAAGGGAATATTGTAGTAGTCGCAGGATTTCAGGGAATTACTGATGAATTGGATATCACAACTTTAGGTCGGGGGGCATCAGATTTGACAGCTGTTGCTTTAGCGGCTGGATTGAAAGCAGAGAGATGCGAAATATACACTGATGTTGATGGTATTTTTACAGCAGATCCTCGATTAGTACCAAGCGCCTATAAAATGGATGAAATTGGTTTTGAGGAAATGTTAGAGATGGCAAATTATGGTGCAAAAATGAATCCAAGATCTATTGAATTAGGTATGGTTTTTAATGTTCCCATTTTGGTTTCATCAAGTATGAATGAATCTTCAGGAACACTTATACATGAGGTAAATGATATGGATATGAAGGTTGGAGAGATAAGAAATAGGGTTCGAGGAATAGCCACGGAGAAAGATGTAGCTAAAATTATAGTTTATTCGGTAGTGGATAGACCTGGGATTGCTTCAAGTTTGTTTGAACCGTTAGCTCAGGCTGATATTAGCGTTGATGTGATTGTTCAGAATTCTAGTGTAGAGGGTACAACAGACTTAACATTTACGGTTAAACAATCTCAGTTGAATAAAGCCGCTTTGGTTGTAAAAAAAGTTGCAGACGATTTAGGCAGCGGGCAAATTGGAATTGATGAAGACTTAGCTAAAGTAAGTGTAGTTGGAACTGGTATGCAAGATTCTCCAGGATATGCAGCAAAAATGTTTAAAACTTTGGCTTCTGCAGGTATAAATATTGAAATGATTACCACTTCAGAAATCCGAATTACTTGTATTGTAAAAGTTTCAGAATTAAGTAAAGCTGCATCTGCATTACATGATGCTTTTGAGATAGATTTTAATTAATTAAAGAATTCAATAATGAATGAAAGTTTTTTGTCTGTAGTAATTCCAACTTTTAATGAACAAAATAGAATTGTTCAAACTTTAGATCAACTTCTTTTTTATTTTTCATCAAAAGATTATTCATGGGAGATTGTAGTATCCGATGATGGGAGTACTGATTTAACTGTTAAATTGATAGAAGAGTGGGCTCAAAAATATTCTAATATTCATATTGTATTGTTGCCACATAAAGGAAAAGGATGGGCAGTGAAAAATGGAATGTTGCAGTCATCAGGAAAATATCGATTGATGTTTGATGCTGACATGGCTATGCATCCTAACGAAATCGATAAGTTTTTGGATCGTATTCAAAATGATTGTGATGTTGTAATTGGATCCAGAAACTTAAAAGGATCTTTTAAGAAAAATGAACCTTTCTTAAGAAAAGTGATGGGAAGGGTTTTTAATTTATTTGTCCAAATTTTTGCAGTCTATGGATATTTTGATACTCAATGCGGATATAAATGTTTTACATCAAAATCAGCAGAACAATTATTTGGAATGCAGAAAATTTGGGGTTGGGGATTTGATGTGGAAATTTTGATGTTGTGTAAAAAATATCAATTGAATGTAAAAGAGATTCCCATTAATTGGGATCATCAATTGGATAGCAAGGTTAAGGTTTTAAATTCAACAATTTCTATTATTAAAGAAGTACTTCTAACTAGGTTCAGGATTTTAAGTAATAAATATTATTAATAAAATCTGAATTTTTTGTGTAAAAAACCATTGATTCACTATCAATCAACTGTAAGAATGCCAACAATTTAATATTATTTGGAGATCAAGGTGGATATAAAAATCCTTTCTAATAAAATTAGTTTCAGAAATGCAAAAACTTTGGAGATTAAATCTTTGTTTAATTCCAAGTCTTTTGAAGATGCAGAGCAAATCGCGCTTGATTTAATTCAAGAATTTCCTAATGATTTTCAAACTCATATGATCCTATCAAAAATTTATTTTGAACAAGATAAAAGTTATGAAGCTCAGATGTATTTGCATAATGCATCTACATTAGAAAAATCTCTAAAAGAGCAAACACGTCAATCAATTGAATTTGCAATGCAATCTGATTGGGTAAACGCTATAGAGACTAACAAACTTATCATTGATTCTTTTCCATGGGAGCTTGAAGCATATAATCGGTTAGGGAAAGCTTTTTTGGAAAGAGGGAATAAAAAGGAATCATTGATTTCCTTTAAATGTGCTCTAGTGATTTCTCCTGCAAGTAAAATTGCTCAAAAAAATATAGAGAGACTTCAAAAAACTTCTAAACATAAAGCAACTATTGGTTCCCAGTCTAATAATTTAGGGCAAGCGTTTATTCAAGAGACTGGGAAAACTTGTGTTACTAAATTAGTAAATACTCCTGTTGGCTTTGATATATCCTCTTTAATTTCTGGACATCAAGTGCATTTAAAACAAAATGAAAGAGGCATATCAGTTACTGACCAGAATGATTCTAGGCTAGGAAATTTGGAGCCGAAATTAGGTATGAGGTTAAGTCGGTTGATTTCTGGTGGGAATGAATATCAAGCTAATATTACACATGTTTCTGAGAATAATATCAATTTGATTATTAGAGAAACTTTGAAGCACCCTTCACAATCCACAAAATCTTCATTCCCGGCAAAAATAGATATGATGAATGATATTTCTGGTCAAATGATTCCTTATGAAATGAATGATGGAGGAAAATTAATGGATTTGAAGGATTGGAGTGATGATGATACTGAATCTGGAGATGATAATTTATTTACTCCTAGGATTCCTCAATTGATTGCGGACAAGTCACCCCTTGATGATGATTTCTAGTCTAAGTTAGATTCCAAGTCTTTAGTACGAAAATATATTCCCCATTTTTGCATTAAATTTTTTGACTCAGAATCATTTAATTTATTAAAATCTGAAAAGAAGCCGATTAGTGAGTGTATGTAAATAGAGTCGTCTTCCGCGACCCAATTCTGATCAGTTTTAACAAAATATAATTTACCACTAAGATGATTTGTTTCAAGATCCAATGTATTCATGTTTTCGGTAATTGTTAAATCGAATTTTTTAGTCATATTTTAATTCCTTTGCACATACTCAATTTAATTCGCTAGGGATAATGTATGCAATTCTGTTTTAATGTGGACATTGCAGCTTAATTGTAAATCCTGTTGAATATTTTTTGATGTTCAGTCCATCATTCATATTTTTGCCTTGTATTATGTTTTTGTTTAATAGAGAATGGCGTTTTAATAAAATATTTTAGCATCTGCATAATATGAAACCTCATTTCAAAAGTTCCACTTTCTTATTCTATAAAATCAAATGTGGCCCATTTGATAATAATGCTTATGTTTTAGTATGCCGTGAAACCAATCAAAGCATATTAATTGATACTCCTGCTGATCCTAATGTATTCATTGCCATAGCTGAGTCTACGAAAGTGAATAGAATATTAATTACCCATAGTCACAGTGATCATATTGCAGGTTTTGATGAGGTTATTAATACATTTAAAGTACCAGTAAATATTTCTAATTATGATTCTAATGCATTAAATTATGATTTATTAGATGATTTGAAAGACGATTCAAAAATTTCTTTTGGTAATTTAAACCTCCAGGTTTTGTTCACTCCTGGGCATACGGCTGGCTCAACTTGCTTTTATTTAGATGGACATTTATTTTCAGGAGATACGCTTTTCCCTGGAGGTCCGGGTAAGACTCAATCTGAAGAAAAATTAAATCAGATAATTGATAGTATTACTGGAAAACTATTTGTTCTTCCCGCATCGACTATTTTTTATCCCGGTCACGGTGATGATGGGGAATTATCTGTTTCAATTTCAGAATATGAAATTTACAAAAGTAAAAATGTTCATTCTCAAACATTTGGTGATATTTTTTGGTTAAAAAGTTAAGTCAAGTTAATTTATTTTTACCAGTTGAGATTATTCTTACATTACTATTAACTTATACATTGATTTTAATTTTGCGAAATGTACTTCTTACAGAATCAGATTTTATTTATCCAAGTAAATTTTACCCTTGGATTTTAGTTATACCCCAAATATTCATGTTGTTGTATTCAATAAAATTTTTAAATAATTTGCGCAAATTATTTAAAAATGTGAGATTAAAAAATTATTTGTTCGCGATTTTATTACTGTTAATTAATTTGAGTTTTTACTTATATTACGCAGAAATAGTGTTTTTTTTTAGTTTAGAAATTATGTATTTGCCAAATATTTCTAAATATATTTTAGGAGAAGGAATATTTATATTTCTTAACCTATTTGCTATTTGTGTTTGGGTCCCCGTCATCGAAGAAATATTTTTTAGAGGAGTGATTCTTCGTAAATTAACTGAATCTCACGGAAATTTTATTTCAATTATTTTATCTAGTTTTTTGTTTTGTGTTGTTCATGGAGACGTTGGGTTGTTGATACCAGTTTTTTTTAGTTCAATTTCAATTTCAATATTATTTGTGATTAGCAAATCTCTTTTTCCGTGTATCATGCTGCACTCTTTTCAAAATTTTTTTGTATGTATGGTTGCTACTTTTGCATAAATTAAAGACAATTAGGGTCAAGGTGGTATGTTGAAAAATAGAATTAATATTCAATTTGAAAAATTGAAACAAAATAACAATTCAGCTCTTGTTCCTTATTTGACTGCAGGGTTCCCTGATCCAGAAACTTTTGTAAGTTTATCTTTGGAAATTTTGGACAATGGTGCTGATATGCTAGAAATTGGAGTTCCTTTTAGCGACCCTTTGGCCGATGGCCCCACTATTCAAAGGACGAACTTTCAAGCTATTCAAAATGGAATTACTCTTAATGGGTGTATAGATCTTTTGAGATTAATTAGAAACTCTAACACTGAATCTCCTGCTATATTTATGGGGTATTTCAATCCTTTTTTAGCATATGGAATAGATGAATTTTTAAAACAAAGCTCTAATGCGGGATTAGATGGTTTAATTGTTCCTGATTTACCCATATCGGAATCAAAGCAAATTTCTCAGAAGTGTTTTGATAATGGAATCCATTTAATTCCATTATTGGCTCCTACTAGCACAGATGAAACCATTCAAAAAGCTTGTGAACAGGCAAAAGGATTTATTTATTGTGTTAGTTTAACTGGAGTGACGGGTGCTAGAAAAAACTTATCTTTAGGTGTTGAAACTTTAGTGAAAAAAATAAAATCTTATACTGATGTACCTGTTTTAGTGGGTTTTGGTGTTTCTAAGAGAGAAGATGTAATAAACATTTCTAAATTTGCTGATGGTGCAGTGGTTGGTAGTGCATTTTTAGATTCAATTGAGAATGCTGATTATGAAAAAACTGAAGCCGGTGTTGATTTTGTAAAAAATCTGGCTAATTAACATTAATGAGGTAAACAAATGGGAAAAGTTATTGCTATTAGAGGTGCAACTACTGCGGAATCGAACACTAAGGACTCAATTGTGAAGGCAACTAGCGAGATGTTAGAAGAGTTGGTCAGTTCTAATGATTTAAATGTTGAAGATATTATTAGTGCTTTTTTTACTACTACTAGAGATTTGAATACCCAATTTCCTGCAGTTGCTGCCCGTAAAATAGGGTGGGAGTATGTTGCGTTAATGTGTTCTCATGAGATGTTTATAGATGATGCTCAACCAATGTGCATAAGGGTAATGGTGCACGTAAATTCTGAAAAAGATGTTAAATCTATAAATAATGTTTATCTTAACGATGCAATTAATTTAAGAAAAAGAGGATTTGAAACAGACAAGAATTAAGGTTGTTGGAATATTTGAACTATATTTCCATCTGGGTCTTTGAATGTTGCCACGATTCCTCCCCAATGTTCAGTTTCTGGCTCTCTTAAAATTTCCACATTTTTAGTTTTCAATTTGTTTAAAGTTGAATAAATTTCATCTACATTGAAATTTATCATAAATCTATACGGGTCTTTGTTTAACTTATTTGTGATAAAGGAATGTTCTCCAATACTGAATTTAAAATCTTTCCATCTGAAAGATATAAATTTATCATTCACATAATGTGCTTCTAACCCTAGTAAATCTTCATAAAATTTTTGTAGGTTAGAAATTTTTTCTGTCCATAAAATTATCCCTGAGAATTTAGCAAACATATTTTCCTCTACAATGCATAAAAGTATTGCTGTAAATATTTTTATGAAAGTTTATAATGAAATTAGAGACAGTGATGTGAAGGGAAAGCTTAAAAATGGGTCTCAAAAAAGGAGGGTAGTAACATTGGATAGTAGTAGTAGGAGGCGTTTCAGGTAGGTGTTCCTTGGAATGCCTCCACATAACAGGGTCCTTATCTATTAGGTAAGGACCTATTTTTTTATGATTCAAAAAACTTTTTGGGGTTATTGATTAAAATATCATCTATTTGTTCTTGAGTTATACCGGATTTTTTCAAATATGGAATTACGTTTCTGTGTATAAATAAATAATCATCAGGATTATATTTGTTTCTACTAGATTCAGTTTCATTGGAGGCTATGTTTAAAGTCACAGACCAATCGTGTCCTATCATAAGTTTTTGACCATAGCCATCAGAAATTAACTTTATTAGTGTTTCAGTTCTTTCTTCCCATTTTGGAGTTCCCATTTCTCTACCTCCTGGGTATCTGTCTAGTCCAACCCAAGCGCCTTTATCCATTAATCCTTCGAGGTAAAAAATGTCAGTGGTATCGTTACTATGTCCTATATAAACTTTATTTAAGTTGACTTTTTCATCTTCAAAAATTCTAATTTGTTGTTCCCCAACTCGTTCTGGAGCCCATGTATGAGCAGAAATGGGAGTGTTTGTAGAAATTGATGCTCTAGCAGCAGCACGTAAAATTATTTCTCCTTCTCTGGAAACTCCTCCTTTATCATTTGCGACCTTAATTATTCCAGCTTTAATATTTGTACCTTCAATTCCTTGAGTTATTTCTCGTTTGTACAAGCTAGCTACTGCATCAGGGGTACTATTCCAAAAAGCTCTAGGTATATCTCTCCAAGTTCCTGTGGCACAAATGATATTGACTCCAGATTCTCTTGAAACAGTTTCTATTAATTTAATATCACGTCCTAAATCTAGTGTTGTGACGTCAACTATTGTATCTACTCCTTCTTTTTTTGCCTCTGATAGACGAGCAATTCCCTTGTTGATTGATTCATCTCTTTTAATAAATTCCGGGTAAATTTGCGGGATTCCTCCAGAACTGACAATTACATGTTCATGAGACAGTGTTTGTCCTAATTTAGAGGTATCTATGGGTCCTAATACTGTTTGTATTGAAGTCATAAATCTCCTTATTACTGAATTTTTCTCACATGGTTTTTTAAAGTTCCAATTCCTGATATGGTGATTTCACATGTGTCTCCATCACTCATATTTTTACCCTCACCGTCAGTTCCCATCCAAATCATATCTCCAGGATATAAAGTGATATATTTTGTGATTTCATGTATGTATTTTTCAACGCCAAATATCATCTCATTGGTTTTGAATTCTATAGTTTTTTCACCATTTAGATGAACTGAAGTAATCATGTCATCTAGATTCGCTTCAGTTTCAATCCATGGGCCCATTGGTTTGAAAGTATCAGAATTTTTAGCTCTCCAAAGAGTTCTATCCAGTTTTTGCCAAGATCTTTCACTGACATCATTTCCAATTGTGTATCCAAATACGTATTGTAAAGAGTCTGATTCTTTTACTTGAAAAGCTTTTTTACCTATTACCACAACAAGTTCGGCTTCGTATTGTACTTTTTCCGTAGCATCTTTAGGAATTATAATAGTTTCATCATGGGCGATTAGCGCATTATTAGCCCTATAACCAATGTCAGCTTTTTCAGGGATATTTGGTTGCTCTCCGATTAATTCTGCCACCTTCCTAATATGTTCTTCGTAATTAGTGCCTGCGGCATAAAAAGTTTTGGGTTCAAATGGAGTGAGTAGTTTGATATCAGAAAATGGCACAGTTTTCTTGTGTTCATACTCTTCAAATGGGTTTCCGGTTACTTCGGTTACAGATTGGTTTTGTAAATCCGCGATTCCGTAATAAATATTTTTTTCTCTGTAGTACCTAATCCACTTCATTTGTTTTCCTTGCATGTTTGAATAGATGCGTATATTAGCATGGAAATTTATTTATTAAGAATTATTACTCAGACCATTCAAGAGCTTCAGAGACATTTGGGAATTGTTCTATAAAAATCGCTTTTATTGCTTGGGCTACATTCATATGTTCTTTTTGTGTTCCATGAGCAGATCTTAGATCAATATAATGAATCCATGATCGCACATTCCCTGTCATGTAAATTCGAGTTGGTGTTGCAAGAGGAAGGACAAATCTAGCACATTCTTTTGCTATACCTTCTTGGATAAGTTCGTTATACAAATCCATAGCGTTAGCAAAATGTGTGGCAATTTTAGATTGAAGATTTTCCTTTTTAGTTGTTGGAATATCATCAATACTATTTTGCCTATTTTTACTGTCTTGACTACGAAGATCAGGAACATCAATTTTAGTATCTAAGAGATTAGTATCAGCATATCTTTGACTAAACTCTTGGAATGTAAATGATCTGTGTCTTAAAATTTGTGCAGCTAAGCCTCTAGTAGTATTAATTTCTACTGTCATGAATGCCTGTTCAAATACAGACCAATGACCATGTTTAATACAATATTTGAGTAATCCAGCAAATTTGTCATTATTTTGATTGTTAGGGTTACTCACTCTAGCAACATAAGCCATGTGCTGCTCAGCATCAGAGGTTGCGCTGACCAATTTGATTTTGGATTCCATTTCGTTGTCTGATGTCAACATTCCTACTTTATTTCTCCATTAAATTTGTAGTTAAAGTTTATATCATTTGGGTTGAAAGAACAGAATCACATTGGTTCAGGAGTATGGCTTTTCCATTTAGTTACAGCAGCTTCTGCTCTTGGGCTTATAGAATTTGATATTTGAATGTTGAGTAATGATGGTAGGTTTTGGTTAATGGCCCTATTTAACGCATTTGTTAGATCGTCGGATTTAGTAACATGTTCAGAATACCCTCCCAATCCTGAAACAACTTTGTCATATCTAGAAGGTAATAATTTAGTAGCAACACTTTTTCCGAAAACTTTTTCTTGAATATGTTTATCAATTCCCCATGTCGAGTCATTACCCATGATTCCTATAAAGGGCAGATTGTGTCTTACCGCAGTGTCGTATTCAAATCCATTGAAACCAAACGCGCCATCTCCGGTGAACATAAACACTCGTTTGTTTGGATGAGCAATTTTTGCTGCAAGTGCTGTTGGTATCGCCTGTCCAAGCATTCCTGATGTAGGTAAATACCACCAAGACTTAGGCGAATTTGATTGATGAAATGCTCTTCCAAAATGGCAAAAATCTCCACCATCAAAAACTAAAATGTCATCATCAGTTAAAAGTTCACCTACGGTTTTGTGTACAAAAGAAGCATGCATTGGATTTTGATTTTGAGCATTAATGGAAAGCTGTTCTTTTTGTGTTTTTTGAGCTTCTTTTAATTCTTCTAGCCATTCTAAATGATTCCATTTGTGTTTTTTGGATTCTGAGAGTATTTGAGGAATGATACTTCCAATATCACCAGTAATTCCAATGTCTACTTTGCGATTTCGTCCAATGACTGATTCGTCTGGATCTATCTGAATTATTTTTGCAGAAGTTGGGACTACAGGATTCATGGCATACCCTATGATTAAATCCTGCTTTCTTCCTATTAGTATCAGTAAATCTGTTTCCCTGATTTTTTTTGCTGCAAGATTTAATCCATTATCAAAAAACCCACAACTAAATTCATGGGAATCAGGGATAATCCCTCTTGCATCTCCCTCAGTCATTACGGGGAACTTTATTGTGTTTATTAATTCATCAATTGATTCTGTGGAGTTTGAATATGCTGCAGCGCTACCGAAGATTATGAGTGGCTTTTTTGCATTTTGCATTAATTCAATCATGTTTGATAATTGAGAATTTGTAGCAGATCCTGAATTTTGAATCTCAAATGATTCTGTGAAGAATTCATAATTTTCGTAATCATCAACTTCCATTTGTTGCACATCTACAGGAATTGTTATGTGAACTGGCCCTCTTCTGCCTGAGTATGCAACTCGAATTGCGTGACCTATCATGTCAGGAATTCTTCTAGGATCTGTAATAATCCAGCTTCCTTTTGTGATTGGTTTAGCCATACCTACTTGATCTATTTCTTGCATGGCACCTCTTCCGAGTTCAGATAATTCCGCAGATCCGCTTATTGATAATAGTGGTGCTTCGGAATGGATAGCGTTTGCTAGACCTGGGATAGCATTTGATAACCCAGGAGTAGTGTAGATAGAAACTCCTAATTTTCCAGTAATCCTTCCCCATGCGTCAGCCATGTGAACTGCAGCTTGTTCGTGTCGAGTATCCCAAATTCTAAAGTTTTTACTTCCAATCACGTCCAATGCGGGTAAGACGTGGTCTCCGGCAAGTGTAAAAATGTTTTCGACGCCTGCTTTTTCTAGTGATTTTGCTATTAAATGACTTCCAGTGATTTTGTTATTTTGCATATTAGTTTCCATAATTTCTGATAATGAGTGTAAATCTTGGTGCTTATTCTACCTCATGCTATACTTATGAGCGCTGAAAATCCTGTATTAGGAAAAGAAGGAAAGGTTTAAATTTGGATCAAATACGTAAATATGAATTGGTAATGGCAATTACTCCTATGTCTAATGAAGAGGAGATTAATTCTATAGTTGGTAAATTAGAATCGTATATCAATGATAATGGTGGCGATTTAACTGAAAAAGACAATTGGGGGATTAAAAGATTATCTTACCCAATTCAGAAATCTAATGAAGGAAACTATGTTAGAGCTTTATTCTCTTTACAAGCATCTGCAGTGAAAGAATTAGAAAGAATGTTGAATCTTACTGAAGAAGTGCTTTTACATATGGTTTCAAGGGTGTAAGTATATAAAATGACTATGAACAAAATTATTATCATAGGTAATTTAGGCTCAGATCCTGAAATGAGATATACACCAAAAGGCGCTCCTGTTACTTCATTTAATCTAGCAACAAATAGACGATACACAACATCTGATGGAGAAAATAGAGAAGAGACAGAATGGTTTCGAGTAAGTGCTTGGAATAGATTAGCCGAAACTTGTAATAATTATTTACAGAAGGGTAGCAAAGTCTACGTTGAAGGTCGTCTTTCTAGTAGAACTTATGTAGGAAATGACGGTCAGACTAGGGTTTCTTTGGAAGTTAATGCAGCTAACTTAACGTTTTTAGATAGTCGAGGAAATAATTCTAATTTAGAAAATAATGATAATTTTTCTCAGTTTTCTTCAGAAGCACCTGATGAACCTGCAAATGATGATTTACCTTGGTAAAATAAACAATGATGATTAATTTGGAGATAAGATGACATCACAGGCCCCTAAAAAAACTGGTCAAAAACGATTTTACAGCAGAAGAAAAGTTTGCCAGCCTTGTGCAGATAAAAAACAAGACTTGGATTATAAAGATGTAGATTATCTAAAGAAATTTTTGTCTGACAGATATATGATTGAAGCTCGTAGAAAAAGTGGTATGTGCGGAAAATGTCAGAGAACGTTTGCTAGATCAGTAAAAAGAGCAAGGCAAGTTGGATTGATACCATATAGTCCAGCTCATAAGGGAGTTAATCCCATCAATTTCAGACGTTAATTTCAAAATTAACAATTAGGTGGATAATTGGCTAAATTAACATCTGTGAATTCTAAAAATTTATCTAATGATAGTCGTCATGCTACTATTCAAGATCCCAATTTAAAAAAGAAAAATAGACTTGTATTTTTATCTTTAGGTGTTTCTTGTTCAATAATTTTGATAATGATTTTTATTGGATTTTTGCTAGTTTTTGTACTTCCCCCAAGACATTTGGTGGTTAGCATTAATGATGTTAAATATACTAGAGGTGATTTGGTAGAGACGGTAAGAGTAAATAAGACTACTGAAATATTTTTAGGCCCTGATGCTGATAAGGGATCAACCATTTTTGATACATTACAAAAAATAGTTGAAAATGAAATAATATCTCAATCTGCTCCCTCATATGGTGTAAGCGTAACCAATTCAGAAATTGATAGCATAATTGAATATGTGATGCAATCTACTGAAGATCAAAATTCTGGTAAAACAAAACAGCAGATTCAGTTAGAAACCCGGGAAAGATATTTGAGATACTTAAATCAAGTCCAAGTAGATGAAGATTCTCATAAAGAACAATTAAGAAAAGCTTTATTAAGAGAAAAAATGAAACAGTGGTCCGGAGAAACAGTACCTTATGTGGCTGAACAAGTACATTTGTTTAGAATGTTAATTCCATTGTCGGGCGAATATGAGATTATGCAAACTAACTATAGTGACGCCGTAAAAAATGCTCTAACTTCAGAAGACTATGAAGACGCATTTAAATATTTAGCCAAAGAATTTTCGGTAGATGATCCTATTATGATTAGGCAAGGTGGTGATATGGGATGGGTTCCAAAAGGAGTTATAGAATACGAAAGAGACTTTTTTGATTTGGAAATAGGTGAATTGAGTGATCCAATCAAAAATAAAGATAACCCGTCTACAATGATATTTTTTATGGTTTCTGATAAACAAACTGCTGCTGAGTTAGATCAGTCTATGAGAGAAAAACTCAAAACTAATGCGTTACAAAAATGGGTAAATAAAGAAAGAAGTCGGCACGATATTTTTGCTGAGTTTAACTCAGACGTATATGCTTGGGTAGGCGAACAACTGAAATTAAATGATCGTTCACCTACTCCAACTCCTAATCCAGATCCCTTACAACAATTTATTTCAAGTGGAAGTTAAAATGGCAAATGAAATTGGAGTTTCCTTATTAGGCTTAGGGGTAGTTGGATCTGGAATTGCACAACAATTAATTGCAAAAGAACATACTTATACGCAACAAGTAGGATCGAAACTTGTTTTAAATCATGTTCTAGTGAGAGATAAAAATAAGAATAGAGATATTCAAATTTCTCAGCAATTGTTTGCTGATTCTATTGATCAAATAATAAATGATGACAAAACTGACATCGTAATTGAAGTAATTGGCGGAGAAGAGCCTGCTAAATCGTTTATCACTCAAGCTTTAAATAGCAAAAAACATGTTGTTACTGCTAATAAAGAATTAATTGCAAAGCATGGCCCTGAACTGATTTCTGTGGCTAGAGAAAATAATGTAAGAATTTTGTTTGAAGCTAGTGTCGCTGGAGGTACCCCTATAATTGCTCCAGTATTGAGAGATTTTTCTGGTAATAATATTACTTCTATTAAAGCAATTATTAATGGTACTACCAATTATATTTTGTCACGTATGTCTACAGAAAATGCTGATTATTTTGAAGTATTGAAAGATGCGCAAAAGTTAGGTTATGCAGAATCTGATCCCACCAATGATGTTGAAGGGATTGATGCTGCATACAAATTATCGATTTTGTCTTCACTAAGTTATAAATCGTTTGTGAAAGATTCTGATGTCTATTGTGAAGGAATTACCAATATTTCTGCTAAAGATTTTCAAATCGCAAAAGAATTGGGCTATGAAATTAAACTTATAGCTTTTTCAGAATTTAAAGATAATAAAGTTTCAGCAAGGGTACACCCTACTTTAATTTCAAAGAATCAAATGCTTGCTAATGTTCATGGCGTGTTAAATTCCGTTCAAATAGAAACTGATTTGATAGGAGAAGTTCTTTTTCATGGTGCTGGAGCAGGTTCTTTGCCAACAGCTAGTGCTGTTTTGGCTGATGTAATTGATATTTCTAGAAATATCTCATCAGGATTTGTTAATTTGGATTATATGAATATAGACCAAAATGCATCTATTGTTGAAATTTCAAACTTGAATACTAAATATTACATCCGAGTTTCTGCAAATGACGAGCCGGGTGTTTTATCTAGAATTTCGACTATTCTTGCTGATCATAAAATTAGCATTGCTTCATTTATTCAAAAGAGTTCACATGAAGGGATAGCTGAATTAGTAATTATGACTCATGAAGCACTTGAGAAATCAGTTCAGGAAGCATTAAATCAGATTAGAAATTTAAGTGTTGTAAAAGCTATAGAAAATTCGATTAGGGTAATGGATTGATAAATATAGAATTTTTTTATTGGAACAAATGAAGTTCTTGTAAAAAAGTGAAAGAGTCTCTTTTACATAAAGGATTTCATTTATTACTAGAGAGAGACTTTTTTATTAATCGTTTTACTAGAGAAGAGTTGGTTGATTTGTTTGAGAATCATAACGTATTTGACTTTTTATCTATCAAAAGTCCTTCATTTAAGAAGTT
>CEQN01061652.1_pt1 | contig 16501 bp, 16 predicted proteins | sample 427011 | NCBI WGS metagenome assembly CEQN01 (sample SAMEA2621277, study PRJEB7988) | marine metagenome | biome: marine biome (ENVO:00000447); feature: deep chlorophyll maximum layer (ENVO:xxxxxxxx); material: "saline water (ENVO:00002010), including plankton (ENVO:xxxxxxxx)" | depth 120 m
GTCTTGTAGTTGGGTGTCTCTATTACTAACCTGCCTACACAAAGTATCATTTACATTAATTTCTATTCCTGTTTTAGTAAGCTTACTTACAATGTCATAGAATTTTTCTTTACTCTTTGTTGTCTGAGTATATAATGTTAGTGACTCCGGTAATGATTTTAAATCTAGCTCTTCGATATCTTGAAAAACTACAGCATCTTTACCAGTCTGACCCATAAGGCCTTTTACTTCAGGGTGTCCATGTTTTCCATAGATATATATTTTTTCCTCTTTATCATGTGACTTTTTAATTCTATTTTGGAGCTTTAATACTACTGGACAGGATGCGTCTATTAGTGTGATATTATTTTTTATTGCAAGATCATAGGTAGATGGTGGCTCACCATGGGCTCTTATTAAAACCTTCACATTTTTCATCTCTTTTAATTGGTCATGGTCAATAATTTCAAGTCCCATTTTCTCTAGTCTTGTTACCTCTCTATCGTTATGAACAATATCTCCTAAGCAATAGAGCTTTCCATCTTCTAGTAAAATATCTTCTGCCATTTCAATAGCAAATTCCACTCCAAAACAGAAGCCAGATTTAGTATCAATAGTCACATCCAACGATAGCATAATACAAATTTACTTATAAAATTTTTACAATGATTAAGACTTAAATTTTTCATAAAATGTTACGTTCATAAGTAACAAAAGCATACTATAAAAAAAATCTTCTATAGGTATAGTAATAAATCTAATAAAAAGGTTTTCTTCGTTATTATACCAGACTACAGGATATGTTGAAAAGTTAAAATCAAAATTTCCATCTGTAAGAATACCATTAACTATTATAAATGGTATCAGATGAAATAGATATGAAACAATAAAATTAGCGTGATAACCTCTTTTTTTATATGAACTGAAAATAAGGAATGAGCCGCAAAATAAAAAATTCCAAAAGGTATAGCTTCTATCTAAGTTAAGAATAGAGGCTACAATTAAAATAACGCCAATTCCCATAAGAATATTTCTTGAAATATTTTCATATTTATCTAGAATGAAAAAATATTTTACGCTTTCATAAATAAAAACACATGAAAAAGGAATGATTATAAAAAAAAGCCATTCCTCTACCGGAAGATAAAATATATTAATATTTGATGTGTGAATTTCACTGAACCCCCAAACACCATTTTTTGTAAATATTATATCCCAAATAATAAAAAAAGTAGCAGTTATTAAAATTGATGGAAAAAGATATTTAAACTTTGAGGCATACTTAAATCTTTTATCCCATGAGGCAAGTAATGGAAAGGAGATTGTAAAAAGAAGTAATTTAAAATATAAAGTCACTTATATTGGATTGATATATGTTGACAAAAGTATTATAAACTTTTTAAAGTTTGATACTCTAATTCTTTCCTGCTTTAATAGATCAGTATCTAATAATTTTATTTTGTTTAATAGTTCTCTATAGTAATTATATGAAAGGTAAACACCTGACCTTGCTATAGTTGGAAGTTGTTTAATTCCAATAAGAGCATGATTAAAATCTTTTTCAATATCTTCCTCTATTTCAATTTTCTGACTGTTATTTAATGTTTCATATTTTACGTTTGGAAAATAAACTCTTTCTCTTTCTTCAAAGTCACTTTTAATATCTCTCAAGAAATTAATTTTTTGAAAGGCTGACCCTAGACTTATTGCATAAGGCTTAAGTTTATTATACTGATCTTTATTATTACAAAATACTTTAAGGCACATAAGACCTACAACCTCGGCTGATCCATATATATATTCTTTATACTCTTCTCTATTGAACTTTTTCATTGTTAAATCCATTCTCATACTTTTAAGGAACGCTTGAATGTGATTATGCTCAATTTCAAATTTATTTACAACAATTTGAAACGAGTGAAGCACTGGATTTGAAGAAAAATTATTCTTTATAGAGTAAAAAGTATCTTTTTCAAATTGATCTAAAATTTCTTTTTTATTTAGATCATGAAAAGTATCTACGATCTCATCAGCAAAACGAACAAAACCATATATACTGTAAATATGCTTATGAATACTTTTATGGAGGGTATTGATTCCAAGAGAAAATGATGTACTATATTTTTTGGTAATTAATTCACTACAGAAAATACTTACATCATTATATAGTTCAACTTCTCTACTCATTTTAGCCTCTACACTTACTAAGTATTTTTAATTTAAAATCATTATCAGATTTGATGATATCATAAAAGGACTTAATGTATTGAGTTAATCTTAAAAACTCTTTTTCATTAAATTTTCCTTCATATTTATTTAGAGTATTTAATATTTCTTCTTCTCTAGCTAAATATAAATTTCTAATGTTTGAAAAAGTTTTTGGATCTCTTCTGCAAAGACCTCTATATACCCTTTCAGTAACACTATTTATCTTTAACATTGGATTAGGTTTAGCGTAATAGGCGTTAACTAATCCACTATGGTCAAAATCATAAGGCACTGCAATCAATTTTTTTCCATTAAAAAACATTTCAGTATTATGTTGATAGGCCATTGACCAGTCTGTATTTCCAATCATATAAGAAAATAGAGCAAAATTAATTGCAGATGAATCCGATACAGTTAGTGGGCTTACTCTTCTTTTTGGGAACTTTTTTATATCATGTCTTTTTGCAACTTTAGAGTCATCTTCTACAAGAAATGCAAACATATTATGTTCAATTTCTTTATTATTTTTAATCTCAATAATTTTTAAAGATACAGGTTGAGTTTTCAAGTGAATTTCAGAAACGTGTTCATAAAACTTATAGGCTAGCATTTCTTTATAAATAAGCTCATCTTTTCCTTTCTCATTTTGACATGGTACAACCAGTTTTAGCTTTCTATTATTTTGAAATATAGTATTTTCAGCTTGTTTTTTTCTTACCTCTAACCTTATTGGTTTAAAGTAGCAGATCTTCTTTCTAAAATTTCCCCTAACCCTTATCCTGACAGTTATAGTATCTTCAGAAATCCCATTTCCTGAGAATATCATTTGAGATTTTATGAATGTTGAGTCGTTAGTACTTTTATATAGGTCCTTAAAGTCAAAAGAAAGCTGAGCTTTTAAATTTATATCTTCTGAGAAAAGATTTGATTCTTGAGAATGTAAAATATTTCCAAAGTTTAGAAAATATAAAATTGATATTAATAGAATTTTCTTAGTTTGTTTATTAATTTTCATAATTGATATGTTAAAAAAATACACATCTGCACTAAATTTCAGAACTCTAATTTCTGTAATTATTTCTTTGATTGCAACATGGATTGCATATAAGTATAATTTGTCCTTTAATCTTGATTTAACTCTTATTTCAATAGCTGTTGTTTTTCCATTAGTTTTTACTTTAGGTAGTGCTTTTCAAAGAAGAGAAAAAGCTCTTGAGCACCTTGGTAGAGCCAAGGGATCTCTTGCTGCTATTAAATATATATTTACAGTTTCTAAGGCTTCAGACGTAGAAAAGAGAAAAATTGAAAGTCAGGTTAAAAAGGTAAAGTCTGAGTTAATAAAGTATTTGTATTCAGAATCAAATAATAAAAAAGAGTTAAATAATTCAATTAATGAAATCAAAGTATTTATTGATAAAAATAGAGAGTTTTTGGGAAGAAGTATTTCTGTAAGAGTATACAGGTTAATGCGAGATGTAATAATGGGAGTTGAAAATTCAATATCTATTAAGCTTCACCGAACTCCACAAACTATCAGAGCTTATTGTGAATTATTCATTTATATTTTTCCTTTCTACTATGCACCAACTTTGATATATAATTTAGGAAATGCAGCTTTAGGTTTTGAGATAGGTGCTACTGATGGTGGTTCAGAGTATTTTGACACAACATTTTTAGTATACGCATTAAATGTTATTATATCATTTATTCTAATTTCATTGTTTAATGTTCAAGAACAGATTGAAAACCCTTTTGATGGAGATGGAATGGATGATATTCAGCTTGATAATTATGAGCTAGAGTACTAATCTATTTTTTTTGCTAATTCATTTGCAACGACATTTCCTGAAATCAAAGACGGGGGTACACCTGGCCCTGGAACTGTAAGTTGACCACAGAAGTATAGATTTTTTAATTTTTTATTTTTTAATGAAGGCTTAAGAATTGCAGTTTGAAATAGGGTGTTTGCAAGTCCATAAGCATTTCCTTTAAAAGAATGATAATCTTTTTTAAAATCTTTTATCCCATAACTCTTCTTATATATAATATGATCTTTAATGTTTTGATTTGTTAGTTTTTCAAGTCTAGATATAATTAAGTCAAAGTATCTTTCTCTTATAATTCTATTATCCTCTAAATCTGGAGCAATTGGAATTAATAAAAACATATTTTCATGATTTTTTGGGGCTACTGACTTATCTGTTTTTGATGTAAAAGATGCATAAAAAAGTGGTTCTGATGGCCACCTAGGGGTTGTATATATTTCTTCAGCATGTTTTTCAAAATCTTTATCAAAAAAAAGACAGTGGTGTGATACATTTTTTAATTTCTTATCAAGTCCAATATAAAATAATAATGAAGAAGGGGCTAGAATTCTTTTTTCCCAATAGGATGGACTATAGTTTCTATATTTATCCTCAATAATATTTTGATCAAAATGATGGTAATCCCCAGAACAAACTACATAGTCAGTATCATAAGTTTTTTTAGATGTTATAACATGAGATATTTTCTTGTTAGTGTAGGAAAACTTTTTAACTTCTTGACTAGTATAAAATTTTACTCCTTTCTCTTCAGCTAATTTAACCATAGCTTCCACGATTTTATACATACCTCCTTCAGGGAACCAGGTTCCAAGTTTGATATCTGCATAATTCATTAAACTATATAATGCAGGTGTTTTTTTAGGTGTGGCACCTAAAAATAAAATTGGAAACTCTAAAAGTTTTATAATTTTTTCATTTTTAAAATATTTTCTAATATGGTTATGCATTGATTTGAATATGTCAAGTTTCAGAGCTCCTATAATTGTTTCTTTATCAAGGAATTCTCTTATTGATAACCCAGGTTTATAAACTAGGTTTTGAATTCCAACCTTATATTTTCTTTCTGCTTGAGATAAAAATAAATCAAGTTTTTCAGCACTCCCTTCTTCCATACTCTCAAATAAATTTTTAAGTTCTTCATAATCTGCTGGGATATCAATCACTTCATCATGAAAAAAGACTTTATATGAAGGATCAAGTCTTTTTAGGGTTAAATAATCGGCAATATCTTTATTAAAGTCATTAAAATATTTTTCAAAAACATCTGGCATCCAGTACCATGAAGGCCCCATGTCAAATGTAAACTCCTTAGAACTAAATTGTCTTGCTCTTCCACCTAATTTAGAATTTTTTTCTAAAACATAAACATTGTGACCTTTATCAGCTAGGTATGTTGCAGAAGATAATCCAGCAAATCCGCTCCCAATAACACAAATGTTTTTTTTACTTTTCATCTAAATTTAAATTACAATTAATCCACTCTTTATCGAATTTCATATTAAGCTTTTTATAAAAGTTTATCCCTATTTTATTCCAGTCTAAAACTTGAAGAGAGATGCCAACACAAGATGTGTTTTTTGCAAATTTTTTTAGTTCTTCAAATACTTTAAGTCCTATTCCTTCTCTTCTAAACTTTTCATTTATAATTAAGTCTTCTATATATAAATTCTTTCCTTTCCACGTAGAATATCTAAAATATGTTATAGCCATACCTATTATTTTATTTTCTGATTCTGCTACAAATAAATCGTATACTGGTTGATTTCCAAATCCATCATTTTCTAGTCTTTCAATTGTATTTGTAACTTGATCAGGTGCATTTTCAAATTCAGCTAGTTCTTTTATTAGATCTAGGACTTGGGGGATATCTTTTTTAACTCCCTTCCTAATAATCATAAATTAATTTGTTTAAAACCAGTATACCTATGTAATACATCAGGTATCTTGATTTCATTTTTATTTTGATGTGTTTCCAAGATTGTAGCTATAATTCTTGGAAGAGCTAAAGCAGAACCATTCAATGTATGAGCAAGAACTTTGTCTTTATTTTTTTTAATTTTTAAATTCATTCTATTAGACTGATAGGTTTTGAAATTGCTAACAGAACTACACTCTAACCATCTTTTTTGTCCTGGAGCAAACACTTCAAAGTCATATGTTATACTTGAAGCAAATCCTAAATCTCCAGCACATAATAAAATCTTTCTATATGAAATTTCCAGTGATTTAATTAAACTTTCAACGTAGTCGCACATCTCATTTAATGCATTTTCTGAATTCTTTTCATTTTCAATTTGCACAATTTCAACTTTATCAAATTGATGTAGTCTATTTAGACCTCTAACATGTGTACCCCATGAACCAGCTTCTTTTCTAAAACAAGGAGTATAAGCTACATTCTTAATAGGAAGTTTGTCTTCATCAATTATGTTTTTTCTATAAATATTTGTTATTGGAACCTCTGCAGTTGGAATTATGAATAAATTTTCATTTTCAATTTTATACATCATACCTTCTTTATCTGGAAGCTGCCCAGTACCAAACCCTGAATCTTCGTTAACTAATATTGGAGGCTGGATCTCAGTATATCCGTTTTTTTCAGCTTCATCTAAAAAATAATTTATTAATGCTCTTTGAAGCTTTGCTCCCTTATCAGTATAAATTGGAAACCCTGCACCTGTTATCTTATTCCCATTATCAAAATCAATTAAATTAAAATCTTTAATCAATTCCCAGTGTGGCACTAAATTTCTTTTTTTATCTACTGCCACTTCATTAGATGATATCTCAATATTATTATCTTCAGAATTTCCTTCAGGAACCTTTTCATCAGGAGTATTAGGTATATTGACAATAATATCTCTAATTTCTAACTCTTTATTTTTTAATTTTTCAGCAAGAATATTACTAGATTCTTTAATTTCTGCTGATTTATTTTTGAGCTCTTTAATATCTTTATCGCCTGATTTGATCTTATTCCCAATTTCTTTGGCAATTTTATTTGAATCAGATAATAGGTTATCAAGATTTGATTTCAAAGATTTTCTTTCATCATCTAAACTAATAAGATTTTTAAGTGTGTCTTCAATATTTTCAATCCCTCTCTTTTTAAGTGAAGTAATATATTTTTCTATATTTAATCTAATCTTATTAATTTCAATCATAGCATGAAATTTTATGCTAATTTAGCATGAAAGCCTATTAAAGCTCAATCTAATAAAAATTAATTTTTTTTTTGACAATATCTATAATAATGGTATCATTGCGGAGTCAATTGTTATTAGGCCAACCCCTAAAACACAAATCAATCTAATATTAATCAATAAAATTTACAGATATGTACACAATGGACGAATTAAATGATAAGTTATTATCAGAGCTTAAAAATATAACTGAGGAGTTAGGAATTAAAGGAGCATCCAAACTCTCCAAACAAGATTTAATTTACAAGATACTTGATGAACAAGCTATCTCTAAACCAAAGAAAGGTTCTGAAAAAAAATCTACTAAACCATCAAAACCTACAGAAAGAGTTAAAAGTGCTAGTTCTTCAAGAAGACCAACGAGACCTACTAAAGATAATAGGCCTAAAAATACAGAGTATGAAAATCAAGTTAAAGAATTTGAAGGAGTTATTGAGAGTGAAGGTGTCTTAGAAATGATGCAGGATGGTTATGGTTTCTTAAGAAGTAGTGACTACAACTACTTGGCCAGTCCCGATGATATATATGTTTCTCCATCTCAAATTAAATTATTTGGTTTAAAAACAGGTGATACTGTTTTTGGAAAAATTAGACCTCCAAAAGAAAATGAAAAATATTTTGCTTTAATTGAGGTTTCTAAAATTAATGGTAAGACTCCTGAAGAGGTTAGAGATAGGATTCCCTTTAAATATCTTACTCCATTATTTCCAGAAGAAAAATTAAATTTAAGTACTAATCAAGATAATTATTCTACAAGGATATTAGATTTATTTTCTCCTATTGGTAAAGGTCAAAGAGGAATGATTGTTTCTCAACCAAAAACAGGAAAAACAGTTTTATTAAAACAAATTGCTAATGCTATTGCAGAAAATCATCCTGAAGTATATCTGATGATATTGCTTATTGATGAAAGACCTGAAGAAGTTACAGATATGGCAAGGAGTGTAAAGGCTGAGGTCGTATCTTCAACTTTTGATGAGCAAGCAGAAAGACATGTTAAGGTGGCTAATATTATTCTTGAGAAAGCTAAAAGAATGGTAGAGTGTGGGCATGATGTTGTTATTTTACTTGATTCGATCACTAGGTTGGCAAGAGCACATAATACAGTTATACCTTCATCTGGTAAAATATTATCTGGTGGTGTCGATGCTAATGCGCTTCATAAGCCAAAAAGGTTTTTTGGAGCTGCAAGGAATGTTGAAAAAGGTGGATCATTAACCATCATTGCAACTGCTCTTATCGAAACAGGTTCTAAGATGGATGAGGTAATCTTTGAAGAGTTTAAGGGTACTGGCAATATGGAACTTCAATTAGATAGAAAACTATCAAATAGAAGAATCTATCCTGCGATTGATGTGACAGCTTCTGGTACTAGAAGAGAAGATCTTTTAATGGAAAAAGATGAGCTATCTAGATTATGGATTTTAAGAAAGTATTTAGCTGACATGAATTCTGTTGAAGCTATGGAGTTTTTATTATCAAAAATTAAAGGTACGAGAAATAATGAAGAGTTTCTTGTGTCAATGAATGGATAATTATTAACTTTTTATTCGTTTTTCCTATTAAATAATAAATTTAATTTCTAGATTTAACTCCATGTTTTTTGAAACAAAAAATTTGGATAATAAAAAAGTTTTTGATGTAATTTCTAGTGATTTCAGATACGCAAAAGCATTAGATTCATTCGGTATAGATTTTTATAATAAATATGATTTTACTATAAAAGAAATTTGTAGAGAAAAAGGACTCTCTGTGAGTTCAGTTCATGGTTATAGATTAGCTATGGATGAATCTTTTGATTTAGATTTTAATACATTAAAATCATCTCCTCTTAATTTAGTTATTGAATATCTAAAACATAATCACAGTTATTTCATAAAAAATAAATTACCATATATAAGAAACCTAATCTCAAATTTATCTTTTGATAAATCAAATCATAGTTTCTTTGAAGATCTCAAATTTATATTTCCTCATTTCTATGAAGACTTTGTTGGACATATTCTTGAAGAAGAAAAATATATTTTCACATATATTCAAAAACTATATCAACTAGATGGTAATCCTAAAAATCATGCTAAAATATTTTTTGAGATGAAAAAAATATCTCTAAAGAATATAGCTCAAGAACATTTAGATGAAGATTCTGAGATGGAGGGCATAAGGGGACTTACTAAAAATTATTCCTTAAAAAATATTAGTAACCTGCATCTCAAGGTAATTTTTCAAGAATTAAAAGCTTTTGATGGTGAGCTTGATATACACTCAAAAATAGAAAATGAAATTCTGTTTCCTAGAGCAATTGATCTTCAAGAGAAAGTAGCTGAACAGATAAGAAATATTTCTTTTCTTAATTAATGGGAAGAATCCTATGCTTCGATTTTGGTAAAAAGAGAGTTGGAATTGCTATAACTGATGAACTTAAGATAATTTCGTCACCCTATGATACCATAAAGCCTGATGAAGTAATTCCTTTTATTGATTCATATAATAAAAAAAATCATATTGAATTAATAGTAGTTGGCTTACCTTATGATCTTCTGGGTAGAAGTACTGATGCAACAAATCATACATTAAGTTTCATTAAAAAAATTAAGAAACATTTCACTCAAATTAAAATTGATACTTATGATGAAAGATATACTTCTAAAATCGCAAAAGATGCTATTTTAAGTATGGGTAAAAATAAGAAGTATAGACAAAATAAAAGTAATGTAGATAAAATTAGTGCTTCATTAATTTTACAGTCATATTTGAAAAGAAAAAGTATATGATTTATCCTATTATTCTTTATGGTAACTCAGTTTTAAGAGAAAAATGTAAGGATATAGTTCCTAGGAAAATTGATGTAAAAACCCTATCAGAAGATATGTTTGAAACAATGCATAGTGCAGATGGTATAGGATTAGCTGCCCCTCAGATTGGTATTTCAAAAAGAATGTTTATTGTTGATGGATCATCTTTAGATAGTGAAGAAATGAAGGGTTTTAAGAAAGTATTTATTAATCCTAAAATAGTTGATGAGTCTGGTGAACCTTGGGAGTTTGATGAAGGTTGTCTAAGTATTCCAGGCATTAGAGGGGAAGTAAAGAGGAAAAGTGAAATTGAGTTATCTTATTTTGATGAGAATTGGATTAAAAAAAAGGAATGTTTTTCAGGAATGCAGGCAAGAGTTATTCAGCATGAGTATGATCACATTGAGGGTAAACTATTTATTGATTACTTATCTGCAATAAAAAGAAAACTTATAAAAAATAAATTACTAGAAATCAGTAAAGGTAATTGTGATGTTAACTATAATGTGAAGTGATGAACTCAGAAACTATTAATAAGCTATATTCTAGTTATATATCATCAAGTGGTATTTCAACCGATACTAGAAATATAAAGGAGAGTTCAATCTATTTTTCCCTAAAAGGATCAAATTTTAATGGTAATGATTTTGCTTTAGAAGCACTCAGTAAAGGTGCAATAATGTCAGTAGTAGACGATCTTTCTTTAAAAGGGAAATCAGATAAATTATTTTTTGTAGAGGATGTTCTATCAGCTTTACAAACTTTAGCTATTCATCATAGAGATAATTTAAATATTCCCGTGATTGGTATAACTGGGTCTAATGGAAAGACAACTACAAAAAATTTAATTGAAAAGGTTTTGTCAACTAAGTACAACGTCAAAGCTACAGAGGGGAATTTAAATAATCACATAGGGGTTCCTCTAAGTATTTTAGCAATAAATAAAACACATCAAGTGGCAGTAATCGAGATGGGAGCTAGTGCTGTTGGTGAAATAAAGTTTTTATGTAATATTTCTAAACCATCAATTGGTCTAATCACTAATATTTCTAATGCGCATATTGAAGGATTTAAATCTTTAGAGGGGGTAGTTAGAGGGAAGTCTGAACTTTTTGATTATTTATTGAAAAATGAAGGAAAGGTAATAATTAATACTTTTGATAAAATAATTAATAATTTCTCAAAAAGATTTAAAGACCCTATCTGTATTGAAGGAGATAATTCTATTATAAATATTAAATTAATTGAATCTGAGCCTGATATTAAGTTCCAACTTGATAATAGAGAAATATTTACATCTAATCTATTCGGTGAATATAATTTTCAAAATATTCTATTTGCTATATCTATCGGAAAGTATTTTGATATTGAAGAAAGTATTTCCTCAAAAGCAATAAGTGATTTTCAGGTTGATAAAAATAGGTCTGAGAAAAAATATTTTAATTCTAATTGTGTTATACTAGATGCTTATAATGCTAACCCAACTTCTATGAAAAATGCTATTCTATCTTTTTCAAAATTTAAAAATAAAAATAAAATCTTGATTTTAAGTGATATGAATGAGTTGGGAAAGAATTCTAAAGAAGAACATATTAGAATGGGAAATTTAATTGAATCCCTAGAAATAAAGAATTGCTATTTAGTAGGGGAAAGGATGAAGTTTACACACAAAATATTAAATAATTCAAAGTGGTATAAGGATGTTGATGATCTTAAAAATTTTCTTAACTCTATAGAAATTAATAATTCGGATATTTTAATTAAAGGATCTAGAAGTTTTAAACTTGAGACTTTAGAAAAAACAATTAAGCAAATATCAGTTTAATATTTGAGGTGAAAAGCTTAATTCCTATTGCTAATAATATTATACCAAATACTTTTCTAAGGATATTTATACCCTGAACTCCTAATATCTTTTGTAGTTTTTCTGAGGATTTGAGAATAAAATAAACTAATATCATGTTAAAGATTATAGCAAGTATGATATTTATTTCATTGTACTCAGATTTTATTGAAATAAGGGTGGTCAATGTTCCTGGCCCAGCAATCAAAGGAAATGCAATTGGGACAACAGATGCAGTTTTTGGATTATTATCTTTATAAAGTTTGATACCAAGAATCATTTCTGTAGCTAGAAATAAAATAATAATGGAGCCTGCTACTGCAAATGAATTTATATCTACACCAAGTAAGTTTAGAAGAGCTTCACCGATATATAAAAAAACAATCATGATCAGAAGAGAGATTATGGATGCTTTTTCAGATTCAATGACTTTAAATTTTTCTCTGAAAAGAACAATTAAAGGAATATTCCCAACTATATCTATAATTGCGAATAAAATCATCGTTGCTGAGATAAATTCTTTGAAGTCGAAATTCATTTTTTTAAAATTAAGCCAGCAAATATAAAATTTTAAATTTAAAAGAAAAATGCCCCATATGAGCGGGGCACTAACTAACTAACCAAGTCTGTGTTTTAAAACCAAACTATAAACGAATACACTAAATTAAAATATTTCTAACATAATACATATATTTTTATATAAATAATACTTGAATAGATAAAAAATTACATAATTTATAATTTTAATTATTATAAATTAAAAAAATTATAATTTTACTCTAATTATAAACCTTATTTTTATCAAAAATTTAATGATAATTACTTAACTATAGATGATACAACAGCTCTTTGAAATAATTCTGATGAATTATCTGATATGTTTTGAGTTTGTTTAAATATTAAACCAATAAACTTATCTTCAGGATCAGCAAAATAAGATGTATTATAATATCCACCCCAATATAACGTGCCTTTGTTTCCTCTTCCTCCAATTCTAATGTCTTCCTCTCTTACTAGACCAAAAGCTAAACCGTGACCTAATGGAAAAGATTCAGATTTTAAATTTCCTTTACCATAGTTTAGAAGATAAAAGTTTTCTATTCCTGGTAGTTGATTTTGAAAGAGTAAATCATTTGTTTGCTTACTTATAAAAGTTTTGTCTTTAAATTTTCCATTATTTAGAAATACCGATAAAAAATTATAGTAGTCACTAATTGTACTTGACAGTCCACATCCCCCAGCAAAGAATTTTTTTTCTCCTTCAATAGGATAATTTATATTAAATCTTTCGTCTGTAAATATTTTCCATTTATCATCCTTTTTTGTGAGAACGGGAACAAGTCTATTTTCTTTTTCTTTTGGTATATAAAAATATGTATCATTCATTTCTAGAGGATCAAAAATTTTCTCTTTAAAAAAAGCATCTAATTTCTTATTAGTTACAATCTCAATTAGATATCCTAGAACATCTAGACCTATTCCATAGGTATATTTTTCACCTGGTTCATGATGAAGCGGAACATCTGCTAAATTTTTTACTGCTTGTTCTATTGTGACATTCTCATCGCAAAAGCACATAACTCCATTTTTCATGAATGACTGTTTCTTCTTATGGTAAATTGCTTTTATTGATTTCTTTCCGTCAATAAAATCGTATCCAACTCCAGATGTATGAGTTAGTAGTTGTCTTATAGTAATTTTTTTTGTTGCTTTTTTGGTAGTATATGATGTGTCTTTTTCATTAAAACTTTCAATTATTTCAGGACTCTTAAATTCTGGAATATATTTTTCTATTGGATCATCCAAACTAATTTTTCCATTTTCCCATAACTTAAGAATAGCAATTGATGTTATAGCTTTAGTCATAGAAGCTATCCTAAAAATATCATCAGTAGTATAACTTTCATTAGTATCAGGATTTTTAATTCCAAAAGCTTTGTGATAAACAATACCTTTTTCATCTCCTATAAGTACTACTGCTCCTGGTAAATTATTTTTTTTAATATCTTCTGTAATTAACTTTTCTACTAAATTAAGTCTCTCTATATCAATTTTTGATTTTTCTGAGAAGTTACTTTCGATGATCCTTGTACATCCAATTATTATTAAAATTAAAAAAATATATAACTTACTTTTCATAATACTTGGTTTGTTAAAATTTAATTTAATAAATTAATTAATATCATGACAGCTAACCAAATCAAATCTTATTATTCATTATTATTTTTTTCAATCTTCTTGACAATGTTTTTATCATGTCAGGATCAGAAAACATTTAAACTTAGGACATATATTATACCTGAAAACTCAGGCGAAATTTTAACTGAATCTGGATTATATAGTGCTGGAACTAATTTAATTCTGGAGGCTATTGGTAAAGATAATTTTACTTTTGTAAGATGGTCTGGTGATATTGATTCTAGATCTAATCCATTTAATTTTGAGATATATTCAGACACTGATATTGTGGCAGAGTTTACTAAGATAAAGGATATGTCATCAGAAGATTCTGATGGTGATGGTGTAATTGATTCAAATGATAAATGTCCAAATACTAAGTTGGGTTTTATTGTTGATGAGGAAGGTTGTAATATAACAAATGAGTTTGATAATAATTACTTCTTAGTATGGGGAGATGAATTTGAATATGATGGAGAATTAGATAAAAAAAAATGGCATCATCAAATTATACCTCCAAATAATGGAAGTTGGTGGAACGACGAGTTACAGCATTATACTAATAATATAAAAAATTCATTTGTTAGTGATGGAACATTGAAAATAGTTGCTATCAAAGAAAATTATACTGTAGATAATTCCACAAAAAATTATACATCTGCAAGACTAAATTCGAAGTATGGTTTTAAATATGGTAGGGTTGATGTAAAAGCAAAATTACCGTCCTCAGAAGGAACATGGCCTGCGATATGGACTCTTGGAACAAATATTAATGAGGTGGGAAATTACTTTGGTGATTCTGAGGGAAGTGTAGGTTGGCCAAGATGTGGAGAGATAGACATCATGGAACAGAATGGATGGAATAAAAATGAATTATATGGATACTTTCACTTTGCAGATTCAAAGGGAGAATATGATTCGCATGGAAGCGTAACAAATATTTCAAATTCATCAGGTCAATACCATATATATTCTATGGAGTGGACAGATAAAATTATAAGAATACTAGTGGATAATAAGGAGTTTGTCTCTTTAATAAATAATGGTAATGTTCCCTATGATAATCCTCATTATATACTTTTAAATATTGCTATTGGAGGAAATTTAGGAGGCGAAGTTTCTCAAAGTTTTACTCATGATAAAATGGAGATAGATTATGTTAGAGTTTTCCAGAAAAAATAGAATATTTAATGAAAGCTAACTTTAATATTTCTTTGGTCATTTTTGTAATGGTCGTATTCTTTGTTATATCCTTTATTACAAATATAATTGGACCTCTTATTCCACAGTTTATTAAAACTTATAATTTAAGTTTAGTTTTAGCTTCTTTTTTACCTCTTTCTTTCTTTTTTTCATATGGTATGTTTTCCATACCCGCAGGTATTTACCTTGAAAGGTATGGTGGAAAAATAATAATGGCTATTGCATTTTTAACTTCATCAGTTGGTGCGGTCTTAATAATAGTTTATCCTGGTTATTTTTCATTTATAATTTCTTTTTTTTTGATCGGTACCGGTATGGCAATACTTCAGGTTGCCATAAATCCTTTGCTAAGGCAAGCTGTTTCAGGTGAAAATTTTGCTTTCTTTTCAATCATAGGCCAATTAGCTTTTGGTTCAGCATCTTTTCTAAGTCCAATATTCTATAAATTTCTATTGGAAAATAGAAATCCTTTAGGAATAACTTTTTTCAGTAATGATCCATGGATTTGGATTTATGTTTTTTTTATAGGAGCTATAATATTTCTTTTGATTTTTTTATATCTATTAAAAATTCCAAGTAATAATTCAAAAGTAGAACAATTTGATTTTAAAACTTTTTTTAATTTTTTACTATCTAAGAAGACAACCTTCTATTTTTTTGGGATATTTTGTTATGTTGGTATAGAGCAAGGAATAAATAACTGGTCATCGGAATTTTTATATCAGTATCATTTATTAGACCCAGAAGTAGTGGGTGTAGAAGTTATATCTTCCTTTTGGGGAAATTTAACTATTGGAACAGTTGTAAGTCTTTTCCTTGTTAGATTAATTAATGAAAAGAAACTATTAAATATTTACTCTCTTTCGTCTGCCTTGTTAATTCTCTTTGCAATCCATGGTAATGCAAATTTTTCAGTTCTTTCATTTAAGCTTTTAGGGTTTTCAATTTCTGGTGTATGGTCAGTCATGATTTCTCTAGGCTTAAATTCAGTTTCAAAAAATCATTCGATATTAACAGGTATACTTTTAACTGGTATTATTGGAGGTGCTATTTTTCCTTTTATTATAGCATCAATCGGTCAATTATTTGGTTTAAAAATTGGTATGCATACAATTTTATTTGGGCTCATGTATTTATCTTACGTTGGATTTAAAGCAAAGCCAATAGTTTCGAATAAACTTATAAAAATTTAACATTTTATGTCATATCATCTAATTATACATAAGACAATTAGATTTTTAAAGATATGTTTCTTATCATCTTTTT
>CEQN01032843.1_pt1 | contig 16464 bp, 10 predicted proteins | sample 427011 | NCBI WGS metagenome assembly CEQN01 (sample SAMEA2621277, study PRJEB7988) | marine metagenome | biome: marine biome (ENVO:00000447); feature: deep chlorophyll maximum layer (ENVO:xxxxxxxx); material: "saline water (ENVO:00002010), including plankton (ENVO:xxxxxxxx)" | depth 120 m
CCAATTACACCGGGTAAAATAATAATCAAGGGAACCAAAATTTTTAAAACCCCAGTATATAAAAGACCTTTTTGAGCTTCTACAAGATTTTTAGCTCCCAAAGCTCTTTGAATTATTGTTTGATTCATTGCCCAAAAATATATTTGATTAATTATGAGGCCTGTAAAAAGTACTTCAAAAGGCATTATAGAATCACTCGCCCCAATAACATTAAACTTTTCAGGACTATTTTTATAAACATCAATTAAACCATCAACAAAATATCCATTTCCAATAGAAATTAATGCTAAAATAGGAATTGCAAGACCTCCAATTAACAAACCATAACCATTTATTGTATCTGATACAGCAACAGCTTTCAGACCGCCAAATATTGCATATATCGAACCTATTACACCTATTGAAACCACAGTTATCCAAAGTCCTTGAGCTTTACTAACCTCCAAAACATCAGATATATTAAAAATACTTTCTAAATTAATTGCTCCTGTATATAAAACTATTGGAAGAAGAGTAACAACAAATGAGATTATAAGAAAAAAAGCAACTAAAGTTCTTGTTGTTTTATCAAATCTTTTTTCTAAAAATTCTGGTATTGTTGTTAACCCCATTTTTAAATATCTTGGAACAAAGTATATTGCTGCTGCAACAAGAGCTAATGCAGATGTAACTTCCCAAGCAATAATTATAAAACCATTTTTGTAGGAAGATCCATTCATTCCAATTAAATGTTCAGTAGAGATGTTTGTTAAAAGCATTGATCCAGCAATAACAACTCCAGTTAAGCTTCTGCCTCCCAAAAAATACCCCTCTGAAGAGCTCAGCTTCTCCCTTCTCAATTTTAAAAATGAATAAATAGCAACAAAAGCCAGAAAACCAATAAAAGTTATAATTGTTTGCATGATGAACTATCTAATTCTTAATTAAATAACAAGTTTTCAATTAGGTTTAATATATTTTTTTTGAAGCTTTTTATCTTTTTCATATTGTTTTCTAACTTTTTGAACTTCATTTGAATCAGATACTTCAGGAACAGGAACTTCCCACCACGAATAACCATAGCCAGCCATTTTTCTATCACGTATTGTTTCTACGTAAATTAAAGTTGTTCTTTCGTTTCTTTTAGCTTTAGATAGTGCGTCTATATATTCATCGATTCCTTTTGGCTTATATACTATAGCCCCTAAACTTTCTGCATTTTTAGCCAAATCAACGGGTAAGAAATCTCCGTCTAATTGTCCTGTTTCAGGATTTCTATATTTAAAATGTGTCCCAAAACCTTCACCTCCAACTGAATTAGAAAGACCGCCAATACTAGCATATCCCTCATTATTTATTAAAATAATTGTAATTTTATAGTGTTCTTGAATAGTTGTTATTATATCCGCAGGAAGCATTAAATAACTAGCGTCTCCGCATATTACATATACCTCTCTTGAATTATCAGCCATTTTAACTCCTAATCCTCCAGGTATTTCATAGCCCATACATGAATTACCATATTCTAAATGAAATCCTTTAGAGCTTTTAGTTTTCCATAATTTATGTAAGTCGCCAGGAGCACTACCTGCAGCGCAAACCACCACATCATTATCTTCTATAAAATTATTTAATGCTCCTAAATACTCGGCTTGAACAGGATTTTTATCATCCTCAACCGAGTAAACTTTATCTACTATTTTATCCCATTCAGTATTTAATTGTCTGATTTTATCAACATAAGATTTACCAGTATTGTATCCCTTTAAACTCTTAGCAAGAATATCTAATGTATATTTAGCATCGCCTTGAAGGGGAATCGCACTTTGTTTAAAAGCATCTAATTCAGCTATATTTATATTAATAAAAGTAACATCTGGATTTTGCCATGCAGATTTTGATGCAGATGTAAAATCTCCATACCTAGTTCCAATTCCAATAACCACATCAGCATTTTGAGCTATTTTACTAGCTCCTTTAGTTCCCGTAGCACCCATTGCTCCGAGATTTAAAGGATTTTTATAGTGGAGTGAACCTTTTCCAGCAAATGTTTCTGCAACTGGAATTCCACATTGATCGATAAATTTCTCAAGTTCTTGCTCCGCTTCAGAATAAATTACCCCTCCACCAGACACAATCATAGGATTTTTTGAATTTTTAATAATTTTTACAGCTTTATCTATCAATCTATGATCAGGGGAAGGCCTAGAAATATACCAGACTCTTTTTTGAAAAAATTCAATTGGAAAATCATATGACTCTGCCTGTACATCGTGTGGCATAGCTAATGTAACTACTCCTGTTTCTGATGGAGAAGTGAGAACTCTCATAGCTTCTAGTAATGAAGAAATTAATTGTTCCGGTCTATTAATTCTATCCCAGTATTTTGAGACAGGCTTGAAACAATCATTAACTGACATATCCTGGGTAAAACCATATTCAGTTTGTTGAAGTAAAGGAGACGCAGTTCGTTTTGAAAAATAATCACCTGGAATCAAAAGAACTGGTAATCTATTTATTGACGCAGATGCAGCTGCTGTTATCATATTAGTAGCTCCTGGTCCTATAGAGCTAGTGCAAACAAATGTTTGTAATCTATTTTTCATTTTTGCATAAGCGGCAGCTGTATGAACCATTGCTTGCTCATTTCTAGTTTGGTAATAAGTAAATTCAGGATTCTTTTTCAATGCTTCTCCCAAAGCAACGACATTGCCGTGACCAAAAATACCAAAACATCCAGCAAAGAATTTATTTTCTTTTCCATCTCTATTTACATATTGATTTTTAAGAAATTTAATCGTTGCTTGAGCAACAGTTAATTTTTTTGTTCTCATAAAATTTTCATTTATTCATTAAATTAAAATCCTCCATTACTTTTGATAAAATTTAAAGACTCCTCTAATGTAGGCATAAAATTTGCGCATCCCTTTTTAGTAACAACTTGTGCTCCGCTTGCATTTCCCATTCTACACGATTTATAAAGATCCCATCCTTTTAGTAATCCATATAAAAATCCGCCTGCAAAAGCATCTCCTGCCCCTAAAACATTCAAAATTTCAACTGGAAATCCTGGAACATCTTGAGAATTGGTGTCTTTTTTAAAAATACTTACTCCTTTATCACCTCTCTTAACTATTAAAACATCTAGTCCCAATGAAAGTAGTTGAGAAATTGATTTATCTATATTTCCACTAATCTCTGGAGATGAAATTTGTTGATTTTTTATTTTCAATTGAGAAGTACTTTCTAAAGTAGCAGCTAATATTTCTTCCTCTGTTCCAATTACCACTTTAATATTTGGAATCAAGGCTCTTATCATTAACCCATAAGATCTTATATCATCCCATTGATCTGCCCTAAAATCTAGATCAAGAACAACCTCAACATTATTCTTATTAGCAATTTCAACAGAATAAAAAGTTGCACTCCTACTTGGTTCTATGTTAAGTGCTGTTCCGCTTACTAATAACATTTTATAATCAGGAATTTTTGCGCTTATAACATCATCAATATTTAATTTGCTATCAGCAGCATTATCTCTGTAAAATACCAATGGAAAATTATCTGGGGGTTGAATGCCTAAAACCGCAGCACTTGTTCTTGAACCATTTTTGATGGGGATACTATTTGTATCTACATTTTCCTTTTTTAAAAAATTAATGATAAACTCTCCCACTTTATCATTTCCAATAGCTGTCAATAAGCTTGTTTTCAAACCCAACCTTGAACAAGCAACAGCGATATTTAGTGGAGAGCCTCCAACAAACGCATCAAAACCTTTTATTTCATTGAAAGCAGATCCAATACTTTGAGAATATAAATCAATACATGATCTTCCAAGTGTAATGATATCGTGTTTTTTTTCTTTCATCATTTAATAAATTTAATCATTATTCATTTTTGAAGTAACTAATGGTAATCTCTTATCTTTTGATTTCCAAGAATTATAAATCCATTCATGATCAGGATCTGTTGTGTTTTCAAGACACTGATCTGTTCCGGCTAAGAAATTAAGATAATAACAGTGAAATCCATGTTCAGCAACAACAGGATGAAATCCCTTAGGAATCATTACTACATCGTTATGTTGAGCCCTAATAATTTCATCAATGGTCCTGTCTTTTGTATAAACCTGCTGAATTGCATATGCCTCTGGTTTTTGAAATTTATAAAAATATGTTTCCTCTTGAATTGGTTCTATTACATTTCCTTCATTATCAAGAATTCTCTCATCATGTTTATGCGCAGGAAATGAGCTCCAGTTCCCCGAAGGAGTATAAACTTCTCTAACCACTATTTTACTACATCCAAATCCTGGAGGAATTAAATCATTAAACTGTCGTGTAGCATTATCTCCTCCAAAAATCACCATTGGAGTCTCTTCAGGTTTAACAAGCTTAAGTGGATAATCAGAATCAGATATACACCATCCATAGGCAATATCTAATTTTTCTGAAGTAGCGATAAGCTTAAATGATGTTTTTCTAGGAACATATAGTGAATGAGCTACTCCTTTAAAAACATCAATTCTTCCATTAGTTGTTTCAAGATTACCTTTATCGCTTTCAAATTTATAATTTCCACTTAAAAGAACAATTACCATCTCATTCTCCTTTGTATTCCATTTAAATTCTTGTTTAAAATCAAGTTTTCTTGCCTCAAAGCTTAGGTATTTCCAATTTACTGACTCCTTTATTATACTTTGATAAACACCAGAATTAATTTTTGGCTTTTTTAATAACTGAAAATTATTTTCTTTCATTTTTAATTTATTGATATTTTACTTGCTTTACCAAATCCACCAAGTAGTTTGAATTTATTTATCATAAACTCTTCAAACTCCTCGATATATTTTTTACCTGGAATTGTTGGATCAAATAGGCTTGGTGAATTCATAAAAAACTCTCTATGAACTCTGGTCCATAATAGTCTTAAATCAGTAGCGATATTTATTTTACATATACCGTAGGAAATTGACTTAATTATTTCATCGGAGGAGACCCCTACGGCACCTTCATCTAAATTTCCACCACTTTCATTAATTCTATTTATTTCATGAATATTTACAGCAGATCCCCCATGAAGAACAATTGGAAATCTTGGAAGAATTTTTTGAATTTCACTTAGGATATTAAATTGTATTCCTTCTGAACCTTTAAATTTATATGCTCCATGGCTTGTTCCGACAGCAACTGCTAAAGAATCACATTTTGTTCTATCAACAAATGAATACACTTCCGAGGGTTTAGTATATTTTGCCATTTCCTCATCAATAGAAATATCATCCTCTTTACCACTTAAAACACCAAGCTCAGCCTCAACAAAAATATTTTTTTTATGTGCCTCAATCACAACAGATGAAGTTCTTTCAACATTTTTTTCAAAACTATCATGAGATGCATCAATCATTACTGAATTATATTTATTTGAGTTAATTGCATCAAATGCATGTGTTTCATTTCCATGGTCCAAATGAACAAAATAAACAGCCTTAGGATGTAACTTAGATGCCTGTTCAATTATTGATATCAATATATTTGAATTTGCATATTCTCTTGCAGCTGGTGTAATTTGAACAATAAATGGAGCATCCGCTTTTTCTCCAGACCTAAAAAGTGCTATAATTTGTTCCATAGTAAATACATTAACTGCAGGAATTGCGTATTTACCATAACAATTTTCATACAAGATTTTTGGGGAGATAAGCATTTATTTTTTATTGTTTAATTTATGAATTAATATCTTTATTAAGACAAGTAATAATAAAAAAACCCTATGTGTATTAATATTTTAAATCATAATCCAAGGGATATATTAATTCAATTTGTAATTGTATAAAACCCATAATGCCTCTATAATATGAAATATTTAAAATCACCATCATTCATTTTATTTTTTACATTAATTTTTTCTAGTAAATTAATTGCTCAAGATCTAAATTTGAAATCTCCAAATAATGAAATTGAAGTAACTGTTAAAACTTCAAATGATTTTAGTTTCAATGTAAAACATAAAAATAACATCGTAATCCAAAATGTTGATCTTGGTATAAGAATAAGTGACGGAAGAGTAATTGATAAAAAAACTATAATTAAAGAGGCTTCCATAAAATCTAAAACTGAAATTAAAAATGTCCCTATCCCAAATAAAGACAGAAAAATTATATCTAAATACAATGAATTAAATTTAAATGTAAATGAAGGCTTAGAAGTCATTTTTAGAGCATATAATGATGGCATAGCCTACAGAATAAAAGACAATAAGACTAACAGCAAAAAAATTGAATTTGAAAAAATGGATTTAAGTCTACCTGATGGCTCATCTACGTTTTTTCCATGGGAGGAATCCATGTATTCTCATAATGAAAGATTATATAATAGAATTAAAATATCTAATTTATCCAATGGAGATTTTTGTAGTCTACCCGTTATGTTTGAAACTAAAAATGCTAAAATATTATATACTGAAGCTTCATTATATAATTATCCTGGTATGTTTTTAGAAAAAAAAGAAAAGGATATTCTTTCATCTAAATTTCCAAATTTTGTTTTGAAAGCTATACCCGCTGGAACACAAAAGTCTTCAGATGAAACTCTACATTATGGAGAAGAAGGCTCTGATAGAACTCAAGATATAATTGAGGAAGCAAATTATATCTCAAAAATTCAAGGGGAAAAATTTTTTCCATGGAGAGTTTTTATCATTTCTGATGATGATAGGACCTTTGTAGAAAGCAACTTAGTTACATTACTTTCTGGAGAATCCAAAATAAAAGACCCTTCGTGGATTAAGCCTGGAAAGGTAGCATGGGACTGGTGGAATGCTAATAATATATACGGTGTTGATTTTGAAGCAGGAATAAATCAAAAAACTTATAAATATTATATTGACTTTGCCTCTGATAATAATATTGAATACATACTTTTAGATGAAGGATGGACTAAATCAACTACGGAAATATATGAAGCTAATCCAAACATTGATATAGTTGAACTTATTAAGTATGCCAAATCAAAAAATGTAGGTGTTTTTCTTTGGGTGCTTTGGAAACCCTTAAATCAAGATACTGAGGGCCTTATTAATCTTTATTCAAGTTGGGGGGCATCTGGTGTGAAAGTTGACTTTATGCAGAGAAATGATCAATATATGGTTAAGTCTTATGAAGAAATTGCCGAAATAGCAGCTAAATATAAATTTTTAATTGACTATCATGGTGCATTTAAACCTTCAGGAATAGAAAGGTTATGGCCAAACTTATTAACCTATGAGGGGGTTATGGGAAATGAACAAAGTAAATGGAAGGTTGATAATTTTCCCTATTCTAAGGACCCTTATCCAATAAATCCAGAACACAATTTAACTATTCCATTTATAAGAATGGCTGCAGGAGCTATGGATTTTACTCCTGGTGCAATGAATAACGCTAATCGTTTTGATTATAAGTGGTCGCCTGCCGACACAAGTCCTCCTGGATTTGATTCAAGCGGAAACCCTCTTAAAACCGAAGATAATATGCATGCAATTAATACACGTCCAATGGTTTTAGGCTCACGAGCTCATCAAGTTGCAATGTATACTGTTTTTGAATCCCCACTTCAAATGATGTGTGATTCCCCAACAATTTATAAAAAAGAGCAAGAAACTGTGGATTTTATAACTCAGATACCTACCATTTGGGATGAAACTATCGTTATAGAAGGATCTGTTTCTGATTATATTGTCGTCGCTAGAAGAAATAAAGATAATTGGTACTTAGGAGCTATGACTGATTGGACTCCTAGAGATTTTAAAATTGATTTATCTTTTCTAGAAGAAGGTACAGAATACAATGTTGAGGTTTTTAGAGATGGAATTAACACTTACAGAAATGCATTAGACTATATTTATGAAAAACATAATTTAAATTCTAGTTCTCAAATAAATATTTCAATGTCAAGTGGAGGAGGATATTCGGCAATTTTTAAAAAATCACCCTAAAAAAGATTTTCTCTTTATAGCTCTTCAAGAATCAAGCTCCCAAAAGCTAAAAGATTTTTTTGTTTATCATTTAAAATCAGATTTTTTGAAAGATCTCTATCCTCTTGAAATAAATAAACTTTCTCTAAAGCTGGAAATTGATTAAAAGATTGAATAAATTCTTCATCAAATAAAGTGTTTGTTAAATTTATTCGTTTTAAGTTTTTTAATACAGATAGTTTTTCTATTCCTTTCCCCTTAACTTTAGTGTTATTTAATTTGAGAATAGTCAAGTTCGGGAATTCAATTAGCTTTAAAAAAACTGAGTCAGTTATTGAACTTTTATTAAAATCAAGACTAACAATATTCTCTTTAATTTCCATAAGTCTATTAATGTCTCTATCGTTAAACTCTCTATTATTAATAGTGCTTACTGATAAAAAGTTTGAGTTTTTATTAATTGGAGATACAAGTATTTTCTTTGATTTTAATTTCTGAATTTTATCAAACTCAGGTGGTTTAGTTTTAATTTTCGGAAAAAAACTATCTTCATTATTAGTAAAAAAATAATTTTTCATATCGGCATTTAATTTAAGCTCACTTATAGTTTGCTCCAAACTACTTCCTCCATTAATCCAAATACCAATAATTTTAATTTCTTCTCTTGTCAGTTGCTTACCGCCATTAGGAGGCATATGTTTTTTCTCAGATTTTGGTAAATGAATTCGAACTAAAATCTCACTTAATTCAGGATCATCAAAGTTTAATATTGATCCGTTTTTACCTCCCTTCATCAAAGCTTCAAAGTTATGCATTTTAAGCCCTCCTTTTGTTTTCTTCTGGTTATGACATTTAACACATTTATCATTTAAAATAGGCTGGATTAAATTAAAGTATACTGACTTATTACTCATATCATCATAATTCATCGTTAAATTTATTTCTTCATCTGAAATTCCTACCAAATTATATATAGGCTCAGTAAGGTGATCTTCTCCATGAGTAATATTTCCTCCTAGGTGTCCTGTGATTGATAGCAATATTAGATGACCAATTGTGAAAATTTTTCTTGGAATAGAGATTAAATAATTGACACCATTTAGATATAAGTAAAAACAAAAAGAAAGAAGAACAGTGGTAATTCCAGCATAAAAATGTAAATCAACTGTCTCCCAAAGGTATCCTCCTTTTTGATATTGAAAATAACCAGATATAATTGATAAAACACCACTTATTGATGCCCAAAAAAATATAAATTTTAGAGAATCATTTGACCATTTAAATTTTTTTTTATTTAACTCAATTAAAAGACCCATTACAATAAATCCAATAGGTAGATGAATAATTAAGGGATGAAAACGACCAATTAATGCAAGTAAGTTTTCTACCATTTTATTTATTCCTTAATATTTTAATTCTCTCATTTAAATAATTCATAATAAACACATTGACTTCCCACTGGTCACTTAGAGGTTTCATCGTTACAGGCTCGGTTGGCATATAGTTTGGAGGGCCAAACTCAGTTGTAATTGTTACAGGTCTGTTTTTACTCCACTGATTTAAAATCACATCCTCCCAAATTTCAACATGTCGATCTAAAGCTTCTTTCCATTCGGGGGCTCGAGGATCATTTACTTGAGGAGCTTCTTCAAATCCAACCCGGGCATGAATATGATTAGTCTGATTTAATATTTTTTCAAGTAATTCATTACGATTGTTTAATAATGACTCATGAACAACCATCCAGTGACTAATATCAAGGGTTAGATTTATTTCATCAATATTAAGATACTTGACTGTTTCTGTTAGTGAATAGCTAAATCGACCTCTATGTGTTTCATGATAAATAGGAATGCCATAAATTTCACTAAGCTTGTTAGCCTCTCGAATAAATGCCATATTTTGTTCATAATTATAAAAGTCGCTACCAGTATGAGAGTTAATTGCCAGAGGTTTTTGTTCTAAAGTCTTTTGTAAATAGCTTTTATAATTCTCTAAACTTTTATCGAAAGGTAACCTTGGGTTAGAGCCACATAAAAAAATAACTTTCATGTCAAACTTTTTTAATAAATCCGCAACTATAATTTGTTCGTTAGGATCTGTATTTGACCATATTTCAACTCCATCGTAACCTGAACCTTTTGCCTTTTTTATGAAATCACTTGTTTTTCCTTCATATCCCCAATTAGTTTGAAAAAATAAAACTTCTTCTTGGGCACTACCAAAATGAAAAAAAAAGAAAATTAAGCAAAAAATTAAAAAAATATTTTTCATCAATCTAAGCTAAAATTTCTCGAATAACTTCACCTTCAACATCAGTTAATCTAAATGGTCTTCCTTGAAAATCGTAAGTAAATTTTTCATGGTCAAATCCAAGTAGATGAAGAATAGTTGCCTGAATATCATGAACAGAAACTTTACCATCAACTGCACTGTAACCTATTTCATCAGTTTCTCCGTGAGTAAATCCTTTTTTTACTCCTCCACCAGCCATCCACATGGTAAATGCATCTCCATGATGATCTCTTCCCATAAACAAATTAGCTTTTCCGTTTCTGTTTTCCTGCATAGGAGTTCGTCCAAACTCTCCACCCCATACCACCAGAGTTTCATCTAATAAACCTCTTTGCTTTAAATCGAGTAAAAGTGCAGTAACCGGCCTATCCATTTGTCTGCATTTTTCCCTAAAACCAATATTTAAGGCATTACTATCCGCATCACCATGGCTGTCCCAACCCCAGTCATACAACTGGACAAAACGAACACCATTTGAAACCAGTTTTCTTGCCAAAAGACAATTATTAGCAAAAGATTCTTTTCCAGGTGTTATCCCATACATTTTTTTAATTGATTCAGGTTCATCATTTATATTCATAACCTCTGGCACAGCAATTTGCATTCTGTATGCCATTTCATATTGATTGATTCGAGTAAGAATCTCTGGATCATTAAAATTATTATAATCCTCATAATTAATCTTATTTATTGAGGAAATTATATTCTTTTTAATATTTCTTGAAACTCCTTTTGGATCTTTTAAATATAAAACTGGATCACCTACAGAACGGCATTGAACTCCCTGATAAACTGATGGAATAAATCCACTTCCCCATAAACTTTTTCCGCCATCAGGATTATTTCCTCCTGAGGTTAAAACAACAAAACCAGGTAAATCTTGATTTTCAGAGCCAAGTCCATAAGTTGCCCACGTACCCAAACTTGGTCGACCTAGACGAGGACTCCCTGTATGCATAAATAATTGTGCAGGTCCATGATTAAATTGATCTGTATGAACAGCTTTTAAAAAAGAAACTTCATCAATTACATTTTTAAAATAGGGTAAATTATCTGACACCCATGCCTGAGACTCACCTTCTTTTGTAAAACTAGCCTGATGCCCTAACATATTTGGAGTACCTGTTATAAAGGCAAATTTTTTTCCATCAAGCAGGGATTTTGGACATGGTTTATTGTGAAGTTTGGCAAGTTCAGGTTTATATTCAAATAACTCTAATTGAGATGGCGCTCCTACCATATGTAAATAAATTACACTTTTAGCATTTGCAAAACCAGGCGGAGGAATTGGAGCCAAAGGATTTAATGCTCTTTCACTATCATATAAATATTTTTTGGGACTATTTGTATTGCAGCTTGATAAAAAATTTGAAAGAGCAATTCCTCCGATTCCAAGTGTGCAGTTCTTTAAAAAATGTCTTCGACTATTTAAAGATGAATTTTTTAATAGTAATTGTTGGTATAATTTTTTTTGGTCCATAATTATTATTTACGAGTGAGTTAAAAATTCATCTAAATTCATTATTGCATTTGCAACTAGAGTTAAAGCAGCATGATTAATTTGAGTTTTACCAAGTTCTAAAAAATTATTTATTAATTCAGGATTATTTTTGAATTGATTTATGGAATTAGCATAAAGCTCTAAAAGTGTATCAAGTGTAGTTTGGTCAATAACTTTATACGTTGATTTTAAATACATATTTTTAATACTATTTTTAACAGACTCATCTTCTTTATATTTTAAAGCTAAATAATATGCTGCTTCTAAATATACTGGATCATTTAGAGTAATAAGTGCTTGTAAAGGAGTATTAGTTGTAATTCTATTTATCAAACAAACCTCTCGAGAACCAGCATCAAAAGTCACAAAAGAAGGATACGTTGCAGTTCTTTTAATATAGGTGTAAACAGCCCTTCTGTATCGATCTTCTCCTTTACTTTCAATCCATTGTTCTCCATTGTAGGGACTTTTCCAAACTCCATCTGGTTGGGGTGGCATTACTCCAATTCCACCCATCTTTCGACTCAAAAGTCCAGATACAGCAAGTGCTTGATCCCTAACCTCCTCTGCTTTTAATCTGACTTTTGGGCCTCTAGAATAGATTATATTATTCGGGTCCACAGCATATTTTTTCTCAGATATTTTTGAGCTCTGTTTGTATGTTGATGACAAGACTATAGACTTAATTAGTTTTTTTAAACTCCATTTTTGATCCTCTATTAAATTAACTGACATCCAGTCAAGTAACTCAGGATGGGTTGGTGGTTCTGATTGAGTCCCCATGTCCTCAATTGTTGAAACTATACCGATACCAAATATTTGATGCCATATTCGATTAACTAATGTCCTTGATGTTAAAGAATTTTCTTTATCAATAAGCCATTGTGCTAGCCCTAACCTATTGGGCTCCCAATTTGGGTTCCAATCACTAAAACTCTGCGGTACACCAGAAGTAACTTTTTCTGATGGGCTGAGCCAGCTTCCTCTTTCAAAAAGATAGGTTGATCTCGCATTATGTTCCTTATTTTCAAGCATTACAGGAGTAGTGTTAACATTGGTAAATAGTAATTCGGAAACATAATTTTTAATTTTGGAATACCCTTTTTTGTTTTTTCCAGGAAGATCTGGCATGAAAGCTAACCAATGAAGATGTATGAGTCTTCCATCATTTAATTTGTGATCTTGATAAGATAAGTTGTCATTTTTTACCTCAATATGTAAATCAATCGTCTCATCTATTTTTTTAAGAGGAAAATCGATTATAAAACCTGGTTTGCCTGGGATTAAGTCTGTCGGATCAGGATCTGACATCCAACCACTTTCAAATGGATTTATGAATTCTGCTAATATTTCCCCAGTACTTGATCCATTTCTTATAGTGACTTTTGTCCCTTTAATTCCAAAGCTAAAAAGAGCAACCATTCTTCTGTTTCTCTCTGTATTTACGTTTTTTATTAAAGCGGTTCCGCGATTAAAAAAATACAACTCATGACCTGTATTTACATTACCTGAATTTGAGATAGGCTCCACATACCTCTCATTTGCCAGGACCTTAGGCTTTAAAAGATAAAGAAAGTCTTCATATTTATTTTTTAATCTTTCATCTCCATATGCATCTATCCAACTAAAAACTTCATTGATTTTTTTTTGGTCTTTCTTTTCATAAAATCTATATTTAGGCTCATCAGTAGTATGATCAGCGTCCTGTGTATTATTAAAAAATGACATTATTTCATAATACTCTTTGTGACGAATTGGATCATAAGGGTGAGCATGACATTGAACACAACTAATAGTTGTTCCCTGCCATACGTCAAATGTTGTATTTACCCTATCAATTACTGAAGCCACTCTGTATTCTTCATTTGGAGTTCCACCTTCGTTATTTGTCATTGTATTTCTGTGAAAGCCAGTGGCAATATAATTATCAACCCTTGGGTTTTCTAAAAGATCTCCAGCAAGCTGATTTATTGTAAATTCATCAAAAGGCATGTCGTCATTTAAAGCATTAATTACCCAATCACGATATTTCCATATCAACCTACCTAAATCTGCCTCATATCCTTTCGTATCTGCATATCTTGCCAAATCTAACCACCAACTTGCCCATTTCTCCCCATAAGATGGTGATGACAATAGTGAATCAATAAAATTCTCATAAGAAATTTCATTATTAATATATGATCCAAAAAGTTTTTCATTAGGAGGAAGTCCCGTGATGTCAAAAGCAACTCTTCGAGCTAAAATATTTTTAGGAGCTTTCTCATTAGGCAATAAATTATTCTGATTTAATTTTTCTGCAATAAAATTATCAATTGGAGTATTAATAAAGTTTATTTGCTGAAACTTTTTATCTACTTTTGGAAGCTTTGATTTTTTTGGAGGAATATATGCCCAATGTGTTCCCCATTTTGCCCCTTGATCAATCCATTTTGTAAAAAGACTAATCTCTTGTTTACTTAGAGCTGGTTTTTCAAATGGCATTCTAAGTTCTAGATCCGTCTCATGTAATCTTTGAATTAATCTACTTTTTTTTGAATTCCCAGGAATTATTGCAGGGGACCCTTCATCTGTATTGCCTAAAGCCTCCTCTTCAAATAAAAAACTAAATCCAGCTGTTTTTTTTACACCACCATGACATGAAATACACTTTTTGTTGATAATTGGTTTAATTTGAGTATTAAAATCAACTTGATTATTAGATTGACATGAGCTTAATATGAAAGCAATATATCCATAAAATAAAAAAGATGATTTTTGATTTCTCATTATCAGATTTAAAAAACTTGTTTTTTAAAAATACATTTTTAAAATAATAAACCCTTAATTATGCAGGAAACTAATTTGAAAATTTATACCAAGTTTCAGTCTTATAATTGTTCTCAGGTAATAAAATAACACTAGGAAAATTAGCTTGATTGGGAGAATCTGGAAAATGCTGGGTTTCTAAACAAAACCCATTTCTTTTTTTATAAGTTGAATTATTTTTTGATGTAAGCGAACCATCTAAAAAGTTTCCAGTATAAAATTGAACCCCTGGTTGATCAGAAAAAACCTCTAGTTTAATTCCAGATTTATTACTTTTTACAGCAGCAATTTTTCTAATTCCAGTTCCATAATCATTCAAAATCCAACAATGATCATAGCCTAATCCATAATTTAATTGAATGTTTTTTGATTCAATATCTTCTCCAATCATTTTTATTTCTCTGAAATCAAATGGAGAATTATCCACACTTCTATATTCTCCAGTTGGAATTAATCCCTCATTTATTGGAAGAAATGAATCGGCATTAATATATAATTCATGATCTAAGACATCTCCAGAGCTCTCTCCAGATAAGTTAAAATAAGAATGTTGAGTAAGGTTAATTATTGTAGGTAAATCGGTTGTTGCTTTATATTTAATTTTTAACTCATTATCGGTATTTAAAATATAAGTTACAGTAACATTTAAGTTTCCAGGATAACCTTCCTCCATGTCTTTTGAAAGATATCTCAATTTTAAACCAACATAATCAGTTTCATTTAATTCTTCAACTGACCAAATGACTTTATCAAATCCTTTCTCTCCTCCATGCAACGCATTTTCGCCATTATTTGTTTTCAGTTGATATTTATTTCCATCAATTTCAAATTTTCCATTTGCAATTCTATTACCATATCTCCCTATAATTGATCCAAAATATGGATGCCCATCAATATAACTTTCCAAATTATTAAAACCTAATGCAATATCAATATCATTTCCTTTTGAATCTTTTAAATTAATGTTTGTAATGATTCCGCCATAATTAATAACGTCTATTGACATTTCACCATTATGTAATTTATATTTAAAAACTTCTTCTCCACTAGGTAATAATCCAAAATTGCTTTTCAGTATTCTCATCTGAGATTTATCTTTTTTTTGATTACAAGATATCATAAAACATGTAATTGTAATTATTACTAATTTGATATGGTTTCTAGTCAAAGCTCTAAAATATTTCATATTATGTTAAGTTTTTATGACTTAAGTTCTCTTAAAATTGTTTTAAATCATGTGCTGATGTCAAATCTTTTAGATGTTCTTTAGCAATGTAAGTAAATACTGTTTTCTTATTATTTTTTATAACCGATCTCACCGCCTCAGGAAGTTCTTTTTCATTTCTTTCAAAGTTCATTATACAATTTTTTAAAAATGGATAAATTTCTGATCCACTAAAACTAAAGATGTTCATACTAACAAGTAACTCATTTGATGAATTTCTAAATGAATTGTGTGTTTCAATTGGAGGTTTTTCAACTATCTCATCTAAATAACCTTCATCATCAACTTTTATTAAAGCAAACTTTGTAATTCTTTGTTCAGGAAACTTTAAATATTCTCTGTCATATGCCATTATTGAGTGAAGTGAAGAATTATGATTCAATAAAGTCTTTAATACGTCAACAGAATAAAGATTATCAGCATTACAAACCGTAAATTTTTGATTCAATAATTTAGGAAATTGATCCAAAACTTGTTGAATACCATCAGCTGTTCCCATTGGTTTTTCTCTTCCCTCAGGGACCTCTTGAACGGGTAAAAAGAATTTCAATCCTTCTAATTTAGGATCTAAACTATACTTATCTATCCAGCTAATAAAGGCTTTATTTTCAGGGGATGTCAATATATACATATCTTTATATCCGGCATTTCTAGCATTAATACATAAAAAATACAGCAAGCATTTATCAGTGCCATCTAG
>CEQN01004899.1_pt1 | contig 16443 bp, 16 predicted proteins | sample 427011 | NCBI WGS metagenome assembly CEQN01 (sample SAMEA2621277, study PRJEB7988) | marine metagenome | biome: marine biome (ENVO:00000447); feature: deep chlorophyll maximum layer (ENVO:xxxxxxxx); material: "saline water (ENVO:00002010), including plankton (ENVO:xxxxxxxx)" | depth 120 m
TTTTTAGAAAATCTTGGTTTTTATTCTTATTTAGATTCACTTGATGCAAAAGAATTATCATATGCAAGAAAAGAATTAAGTCGCATAGCTATGAAAACCCTTATTGATCCAGATGATTATGGTGACTTTAAAGTTCTTATTCAATCCAAAGGAATCATAAAAGATATAGATTTACTAGGTTTTAAAAACTAAGACAATTAATAACTACTGGAGAAAAATATGAAAACAGCTATACAAAATGGAAAGATTATAATGAATACTGATACGATTTCAGTTTTAGAAAATCACTCTATTGTTATTGAAAATGATATTATTCTTGATATTTTACCAAACACTGAAGTCCTAAAACTATATCCTGATTCGACTATAATAGATGCAACTAACAGAGCAATTTTTTCAGGATTTGCGAATTGTCACACGCATTTAAGTCTAACATTAGCCCGAGGAATTTTTGAAAATGAATCATATGCTAATACTCCTCCATTTCCTGGTCCTCCGAGAAGATCTCTCCCAAAAATTTCTACAGAAGAACAACAAATTATGGTTTTACTAGGTGCTATAGAAGCAATAAAGTCTGGGACCACAGTCACAATGGAAGTTGCACAAGGAATTATGAACTATGCAAATGAACTTCAAAAAACTGGGCTACGTTTAGTTTTAGCAGAGCAAATGTCTGATAGAGTGTCTGGTAGTATTGGAGAACCAGGCAAATTCGAATCTGATCAACAAAAATTAGAGGATGGCATAGAACGAATTATCGATCTATACACAAAATGGAATGGATATGATCAATCAAGGGTTACAGTAGCACTTGCAGCACATGCGCCTGATATGAATTCTCCAAAGTCATTGCAAGAATTAAGAGTACTCCAAGAAAAACTAGATATTGTGTCAACAATCCACTTAAATCAACTATGGGGAGAGGTACAAAATATTAAAGATAATTTTGGTACAACCCCTACCGAATATTTAGAACAAAATAACTTTTTAACAAGTAAACTTGTAGCTGCTCACTGTAGATGTATGACAAAAAAAGAGGAGCAAATATTAGGTAAGTTTAAATCATCAGTATCATTTAATTCATCAATCGCTGCTAGAAGAGGATTGAGCCCTAATATAAAAGACTTAGAAGAATACGGGTGCAGTATTGCTATGGGTTCAGATAATATGGATGAAAATATGATCGAAGTTATGAGAACTGGATTATTTATGGAACGTGTAAGAATTATGGATGGTAGAAATCCTAATCCAAATGAGGTATATAAATGGGCAACACAAAATGGTTACCAATCTTTAGGAATTAATGATGCAGGATTTATCGCTAAAGGAAATAAAGCTGATTTAATTATAGTTAATACCTTTAAACCTCATATGACGCCTCAAACGGATATTGTTTCTAACTGGGTTCATATGGGACAAATACAAGACGTTGAGTCAGTCATGGTAGATGGTAAATGGATCATGAAGAACCATAAAATTCTTAATTTAGATGAAGAATATATAATTAAAGAAGCTAATCAAATCGCTAAAAAAGCATGGAATAACTAGAATAATTTAATTGGAGGAAAACTATGCCCAGAGTAGATATTTTAGAAAAAGATCAAATACCTCAGGATAAACAACAATTCTATGATGAAATAGCTAAATATCGAGGACATGTTGCGCGGCCATTTAAAGCTTTATTAAATAGTCCAGAAATTGCAACCAAAATTGCTTCATTAGGAGAAGAACTTAGATATGTATCTTCAACAATCAATTCTGAAATCAGGGAAATAATAACCCTAACTATATCTAAAATTCAAAACTGTGAATATGTCTGGACTCATCATGTTGCTTCCGCTAGAGAAGTGGGTATAAGAGAAGAAGTAATCGAAACTATACAAAACAATATTCCACCACGTAAATTACTTCCTAAAGAAGGTGTATTTGTACAATTCACAAAAGAATTGCTAGAAAATACCAAAATATCTAATGCAACTTATAGTGCGGTAGAACATTTATTAGGCCAAAAAGCAGTTATAGATTTGATAGCAATTATTGGATATTACAATATGCTGTGCTTATCCATAAATGCTTTAGAAGTAGACCTAGAAGATGGGGTTACACCCTTACTTAATACATAATAAATAATAATCTTGATCTATAAACCCAAAAAGAATGAAATAAACTCTGCTGATACTATAAGTAGAACTCAATGGATCCAGCTTATTCTGGTTGGTTCTGGTATGTTTCTAAGTGCTTTAGATATAAGTGTGAATGTCGCCCTACCAAATATTTCAGAATTTTTCACAGTTTCTCCTAACATCACCTATTTTATGATAATTTTTTACCTTGGGACTACTGTAGCCTTACAATTACCAATGGGAAGTGCCGGAGACGCGTTCGGATTAAAAAACGTATTTATTTTCGGATTGATAGTATACACAATTGCAATGATATCTATTGGACTTTCTCCTACAATAAATACTGTTCTAGGGTTCCGAATATTACAAGCATTTGGCAATTCCGCTATATTGTCTATCGCCCCTGCTTTAGCAACATCGTTATTTCCATCATCTTATAGAGGTAGAGCTCTTGGAATTATGGCAGGCATAGGAAGTTTAGGCATGATTTTTGGTACAGTATTTGCTGGGGTAATTCTAGAATTTTTACCTTGGCAATGGATATTTTTAGGTAGGATACCAATCTGTGTGTTATGTATTATTGGATCATTGATTGTAATTAAAACCTATAATTCATCAAACCTTCAAAAACCCCACAGAGGAACTGATTTCGATTGGATTGGAGCAATATTAATATTTATTGGTATTATATCTGCAGTAATATTTTTAAATTTAGGGACAAATATCCGCTGGATTCAAATACCAACTCTTTCTACTTTAGTAATATCAATTGTTTCAATAATATTATTTATTAGAAGACAAATTTCACTAAATAACCCCTTAATTGAATTTACATCAATTAATAATCCTATTGTTTTGGGTGGTTTTTTTGCAAACCTGTTTTTATATATGGGATCTTTTGTTAATTTATTTATACTTCCTTTTTTTGTAGCAGAAATAATTTCCGCATCATCAATAATTTTAGGAATATTTCTATTACTAAACGCAATTTCAATATCGTTATGTTCTCCAATCGGTGGATATTTTTCTGATAAATATGGCCCTGGAATTACTAGTGTTGTAGGACTATGTATTGTAAGTTTAGGCCTATTATCATATAGCATATTATCTCCGGAATCTTCATTAGTAGAAATAGGTTTTAGGATGATTATTGTTGGGTCTGGTATAGGACTTTTCCAAAGTGCAAATTTAAGTTTAATCATGGGTAACATGTCGTCAAATTCTTTAGGTACTGGCGGAGCTATATCCGCTATATCTAGAGCATTCGGTAGCGTAACTGCAGTTACGCTCATCGGTTGGTTTTTCATATTTTTATATCAATCTAATTCACCTGATGTAGATCTTATATATGCGTCTTCAACTAAGGATTCTATTGAATCATTTATGTATGCTTTTCAGATATCGTATATATTAGGTTCAATACTTATGATTCTAGGTGTTATCTCTTCGTTAATTGCTTGGATTGGATTAAAAAAAACCCAAATTAGCATTAATTAGTGTTTGGCAAATCTTAAAGGAAATGCGACAATCGTGAAGAAAAAAGAAAAAGCTATAGGGGCAAGTAATGGATGATAAGAATACTATTTTAAAACCACCAACTGCATTAATTGATTGCTGTATCTTAGCGTCATGGATACATTACGATCCTGATCAACCAAGACAAGTAAAATCGCGAGATGATATTTTTAACGCAGTATTTAAGCGATTTTCTGAAGGCAGCTATCCAAGTGGAATTGATATTGCCTTATCTTCTGAAACTGGACATGAAACTTGGGGTAGCATTTACCATGAATGGTTTACGAATTTTAATATTCCTAATGGTCAATACCAAGTAGTAATCGGAACTCAGATAGCTAAATTAATCTCAATGGATATAATTATGCGAGATAATTTTGAAGACGGATTTTACAAACTTGTTAAACCATTATCTCAAGATATTGTCGATACAATAAAAAGTACTACACTTTCGATACCACAAATTGGAATAGAAATTCCTGAATTAAGATTAGGATAAAATGTCTACTTGGGTTTTTATCACTATTTTTGCAGCATTAATGCAAACTATTCGTACAAGTATCCAAAAATCATTAACTAAATTTCTTTCTGCTGAGGTTATAACATGGATACGCTTTATATTTGGATTTCCTATTGTAATCATCTATGTAGTTGTGCTACATAATAGTGGTTTTGAATTTCCATCAATAAATCAAAAATTTATTGTTTATTGTTTATTTGCGGGATTATTTCAAATTATTGGAACAATATTACTAGTTTCGCTGTTCTCTCATAGGAATTTTGCTGTAAGTACTGCCTATACCAAAACTGAAGCAATACAAGTTGCCATATTTGGAGCAATTTTCTTTCAAGAATACCTCAATATACTAAGTAGTATAGCTGTAATTTTAGGTATGTTAGGTGTGGTAATTATGTCATCTTCACAACAAAACATACAACTAAAATCACTACTTACTGGTTTAAATAACAAGTCTGTATTTATTGGTATAACATCTGGAGCATCATTCGCTTTTGATGCTTTACTTATTCGTGAAGCCATTCTTATACTCGATCATGACATCCCCTTAACTAATGCTGCCTTAACGCTACTTGTTATATTAATCCTTAATATAATTCAACTTGGAATATGGATTACCTATAAAAATAGAACAATGTTCAAAGGAATCTTATTCTACTGGAAACGTTCTTTATTAGTGGGTGTTACAAGTGCAATTGGATCGATTGCTTGGTTTACAGCCTTTGCTTTGACACAAGCAGCATACGTAAAAACTGTTGGACAAGTAGAGTTATTATTCTCGATATTGGTCACTCAGAGAATATTTAAAGAAGGAATTAGTCGTACTGAAATCTTTGCTATATTTTTAATTATTGCCAGTATTGTTATTTTGATATATAGCACTAATTCATAGACATTTATTTCAATATACATTAACTTATCTAGATGTTAAAAAATAAAACAAATAAAATATTAGCTTTTTCTTGTAGTAACCATATTGTAAGTGACCTATATTTTGCGATTATGTATCCTTTGTTGCCATACATAGCCATAACATACCAACTAAATTATACTCAAACTGGTCTTATCAAAACCGTATTCGACTTGGGTGCTGCATTAACACAACTACCAGCAGGCATTGTTTCTGACCGTATAAGTGAATTTTGGCTTATTGGGGGTGCTAATATATGGGTTGGCATCGGTGTGATATTAATGAGCTTTGCAACTACAAATGTAATGTTTCTAGGTATGTCATTTATAACGGGAATAGGTGGTGGAGTTCAACATCCTGTTGGGGCAAGATTTGTTTCTAGAGGCTCAGACACAAAATCACTATTTACTTCTATCGGTATATTAAATTTCTCGGGCGATCTTGGGAAAATAATTGCACCAATTGTTGTCGCAATATTAGTCGTTTCTTTTGGGTGGCAAAAGTGTCTATTGTTTGTAGGTATTACAGGAATAATAGTGGTAATTGGAAGTTTATTAATGAGCTTATCAATATCAAGATCACCTAGTAGTGCAAATGATAAACAAACTCCAACTAAAACTAAAACATCAAATTTACCCCCTGTAATTGATTCACAATTTGTAGTACTCATGGCGGCAGGATTTATTGACTCAATGATTCGAACAGCAACACTAACGTTTATACCATTTTTATTTATTTCAAAAGGTATGAGTACACTCCGTACTACACTAATATTTACGATATTATATAGTGGAGGAGCTATAGGAAAATTCTCTTCAGGATGGTTAAGTGACCGATATAATGCTTTCTCTATAATTTTTGCCACAAAAATAGTAGTTAGTATTCTGCTCCCGATAATACTTATTACCAATATCCCTATTGGCACAGTATTAGTATTTCTTTTAGGTATAGGATTAAATGGAACTTCTTCTGTCCTTTACGGAATAGTTGCACAAATTACAAATTCAGAAACACGGGGAAAAGCATACGGTATTTACTACACAAGTACTGAAGTTGGGGTTGCTATTGCACCAATTTTGTTTGGATTTATTGCTGATACTTATAGTTTAAATATTAGTATGATAGGTATTTCAATAGTAAGTTTATTAGTAATTATTCTGAGTAAAAATATAAAAATACAGTGAAAGAATGTTGAAATAATGCCAAACTTAGACTTAAATGATGTTTCCATCCATTATGAAGAAACTGGGAAAGGCTCCTTTGCATTTGTACATTGTCATGGTATTGGCCAAAGTGGGAAACCTTTCATAGAAGAATTCAGCTTTTGGGAAAAATATTTTGATCGTGTAATCACATGGGATAATCGAGGATTAGGAGAATCTTCACAAGCCACAAAATATTCTGTACCTCTTTATGCAAATGATTTAGCACGATTATTAAATCATCTCAATGTAACAAAAGTAGTTCTTCATGGAGTTTCTTGGGGTGGAATAGTTGTGCAACAATTTGCATTAGATTACCCGGATATGTGTTCTGCAATAATAATTGATTCTAGTTCTAGTGAAGTGAATGTTGCAGCCTCTGAAAATTGGTATAAACAAAGTGAGGAATCCAGAGTTGGTAAAGGAATTAGAAAAATCAAACCTGAACATATGGATTCATTTCTAGCACAAGCTCGTGCAACGGCTGGTCTCAGAGAACACCCTTATACACCTAGGTTAAAAGAAATAAAATGCCCGGCACTGATAGTCGGTGGGGGGCAAGATTCAATAGCAGGAGCTGGAGGATCTATTATTCTTGGAAGAAATCTACCAAATTCTCGCACAGAAATTTTTCAAGATTCTGAACATGGTGTGTATAGACACAAACAAGCTGAATTTAGGAAACTTGTACTAGAATTTTGTAAAAATATACAAGTTATAAATTAAAGAGAGAATACACAATGACTACAAATTTACTTTGGAGCAATCTAGAAAGTACATTGGATAATATAATAAACCAATTCGAAGGTGTTGCAGGATTATCTATAAGGTGTCTGAATAATAATAAAACGATATCTATTAATGGAGACGATATATTCCCAACAGCTTCTTCTATTAAAATACATATATTAACTCAACTATTTACCTTAGAAGATAAAGGAACAATAGATTTAGCAAAACGAGTGAGATTCACACAAGATATGTATGGAGCCGGGAGTGGAGTTATACATTTTTTGGAAAATGAACCAGAATTTACAATTTTAGATATCGCTATTTTGATGATGCTTGTTTCAGACAATACTGCGACGAATATGTGTATAGATCTAGCAGGAATGCAAGAAACAAATAATCTTATAAAAGATCTAGGCCTGTCTAAAACAAAACTCGGACGTAAAATGATGGATCCAGATGCAATTAATCGAGGAGAGGAAAATATTTCTACTCCTAACGAATTAACTAAAATGATGGAATTATTGTATCAAAAAAAACCATCTCCTAAAGTTGCTAACAATGTGCTAAACATTATGAGTAAACCAAAATCTGCATATCTGAATAAAGCTATTGGGCCAAATACGAAAATAGCAAACAAGCCGGGCGGTATGGACAAAGTTAGATGCGATGTTGGGATTGTATATTTACCTAATAATCCATATGCTATTTCTATAATGTCTAATTATGGAATTACCGACTCCCTTTCCCAGGAATCCTTTGTAATCGAATTAGCAAAAACTGCACATAAGTTCATGCTGACTTTAGATCAAACAAATGAATTTGGTTTAGGATTACCCACTACTATTCCATTGTAAAGTACAAAAATCCAGAAAGAAAATCAATGAAATTAGATATAAAATGGCTAGGTTTTTTTGCCATTGCTTTTGGAGTTTTTGCTAGTGTGACTGAACAAACTTCAGCACAAATTCTCGTACCCAAAGTTACAGATTATTTTGGATTAAGCTTACCTCATGCACAATGGATAATGTTGGCGTATATATTAACAGTTTGTGCATTGTTTATGCCCTTAGGGAAAATAGCTGATAAAATCGGTAGAAAACCAATATTTCTGACTGGCCTTATCACCTTGATGCTTGGAGGAATTATTGGAAGTATCGCGACTACCTATTCAGTTATATTAATAGCAAAGGTTATAGCAGGTTTTGGTGGAGCATCAATCGAAGCAAATGGTATGGCTATGATTGCCGATGTTTTCGGTCGAAAACAACGAGGTAAAGCTATGGGATTATATATGTCTATAATTGGATTCAGTGCTATAGCAGGACCACTTATAGGTGGATATTTAACAAATATTTACAATTGGCGAGCTTTGTTTATATTTAACGTCATACTTTGTGGGTTAGGTATAATTATTGCACTTATCATATTTAGAAATAAAGAACTCAATATACAACCTAATCAAATTACAGGTGCATTTTCATTTGACTGGAGAGGTAGTTTTTTATCTACTGCAACTCTTCTAATTTTTCTTCTAGTCATAACATTTGGAAACCAAGAAGGCTGGACTTCACTATATATTAGTAGCGGCATTTTTCTTTGCCTGTTGCTATTTTTCTTATTTATTTGGCAAGAAAAAACTACTAAAGATCCATTATTAGATTTAAATTTCTTTAAAATCAAAACTTTTTCTCTGAGCGTTACTACTAGATTCTTAGCATTTTTAAGTATGTCATTTTCGGGATTTCTTATGCCATTCTATTTAATTCAAATAATGGGATTCACAACCACCACCGTGGGTGTATTGCTTGCTCCAGGTGCACTTTCGATGGCTATTATTGGGCCATTTAGTGGTCAATTATCCGATAAAATTGGAACTAAATGGCTAACTGCATTTGGTATGGCTATTAGTGGTTCAGCCTTGATATTCCTTGCGTATCTCAATATAAATTCAAGTATTACTGCTATTTTACTAGGATTGACACTGCAGGGATGTGGAGCAGGAATATTTATGTCTCCAAATAATAGTGCAATTATGAATTCTATTGACAGTTCTCACTTTGGTATTGGATCAGGATTTATGAATTTGATCAGGGCAACTGCAAGTTTATCCGGTATCGCAATAGCTACAACTATTGTCGTAATTACAATGACACAATTAAACTTTGAGCCAAATCTTTCAAATATTACTGATTCATCAGATAATGGTATTAAGTTATCATTTATAAGTGGAATGAAAAACTCATTTACTATCGCTGGTTTCATAATGTATGTATCCGCAATAATTTCGATTATACGTGGAGAGCCAAAATCTATGAATAATAGTTGAGGTGAAAAATTAAAAAGTTAATTGTTATATTAATTTTTCTAATATTGCTTATAGCTTGTACTAATAGTTGTGATGAAGAAGTCTCAGATCAAACTATTACCAACAAAAAAGTTGATGAAACAATAGATCCCAACGTTCCAAAAGATGATGCAAAACTATGGAAAGAAGACCAAATTACAAGACATGACAAATATCCTGCATTGGTATATTGAAAGAGGTGAAATATTACAACAATAAACTTAAAATCATTGAAGTATCTATGGGTAATTTTATTAATATTAGTAGTTTTTATTTTACAAACAAATAAAATCTACGCACATCAACCATTTAAAATAATTAAATCACCCACAGATATAACAACCATTGATTTAAGTGACGCATCTGTATCTCATGCATTTTATGGAGAATTTGAGTCTACAGATGAAGAAATAATATTCAATCTCAATAATTTTTCTGACAATATACTGAAATTTAGCATTTTAATACCAGATCAAGAACCTGAAAATCAAATTAAAGAAAATTATCTTCCTGAACTTTCAATCGAAAAATTATCAAATTCTGAAAACCAACAAGGATCTGTTAAGGAATTATACAAAGCTAATATACGAAGTACATTCTATGAACCCTATAGTCAAATGAACCTAATTAGAGTGATTTCACACCAAGAAACCTTACAAAATGGTTCTACAATCAAAGTCACCTTAAAATCTAATGGTGTATTAAGATATGTATTTTCTGTGGGATCTAAAGAAATTTTCTCATCGGTATATGCATCGGGGAATACCGAATATTTTAACTCATCAGCACAAATAGCTTGGTATATTAATCCTATATATATAAGTGAACCGACTTCTACACCCCAAGAACTAAATGAAAACAAACCAACTCCTACACCCGAAGAATTAAATGAAAATAAACCAATACAACCAGCTGAAGAAATTCAGTCAACCACAAAAACACAGGATTTATTTATAGAACAGATAGACAATACAAACATTCCAGAAAACAGAATAAATATATCTACTCTAATTTCAGTTTTTTCATCCATAATAATCATTGTTGTAATAGTTCTAATAACGTACAAATATAAAGGTAATAAAAATGGAAACAACTGATTCATTAATAGAGGCAAATACAAGATTTTATCGAGCATTCGAATTATTTGATATAGAGGAAATGAATGAATTATGGGATAAAGAACTAGCAGTCACCTGTATTCATCCAGGATGGCCTTTAATTCAAGGAAGAAGTGAAATTCTTCAAAGTTGGATAAACATCTTTAATAATACTATGGTAATGCAATTCACCATTACGGAATCTTCTATCAAAATCGAAGGTGAATGGGGGTGGATCGTTTGTACTGAATCTCTTCGCTCAGTAGTTAATGGAAAGGTTAATGAAGGAAGAGTAGAAGCTACAAATATTTTCCGTAGAGTAAAAAACGAATGGTACCTAGTACATCACCATGGATCTCCAATTATTAATTAAATTTGTAATTAAAGACTTTTATGTTTAAAATTCTCTTATCGAATTACATAATATATACCTGTAAATGATTATCAAAAATATACAATTACCATCGATATTAATGAGTTTAATGCTTTTGATTGGATGCCAATCCAATGACGGTGTTGATCCCAGTGATTGTACTGTTATCGAAGACCCCAAATGGTATGTACAACCTGCCCTGGTAAGTGTTGAAATTAAAGATGTAGGCTACATAACAGGGGTTTTAATAAAAGGTACAAGCTACATAATTACAAGTGCAAATAATGTCGCTGAAAAAATTTCATCAAATTCAGAACTCAATGTTCACTTCTATGGAGGTTTTGTATCAGAGGGTATAAATGCAAAAGTTTACCCCTCAGCTAATTTAGGTATTATTGAAACTCAAATTCCGTCAAGTTTGACTGGAATTATAACAAAAGGTTCTACCCCAATCCCAAATGAAAGTGCAATTACTGGCTCCTACGTATTTAACGGACCTTATAGTACCATTAACGCGTCATATCAATCTTCTCGATCAAATCTTACTGGTATAGACACTCATGTATTTTCTTCTCAAACAGCAATATCAGAAGATTTTAATGGAGGATCAGTATTCGATTTATGTGGTCAATTAATTGGGATTGTTACTGGAGCTACTGCAGGAGACGACCCAACCATTATAGTTTCTGAATTAAATCCAGAATTACTAAATGAAATAGAAAATAAATACTCAACCCTCAAAACTTATTATGAAAAACCTGATTTAAAAAAAGATACCACTACTTCAAATTCGATAATAAGTTCCACAAGTAACTCAGTTATAACAACTACTGAAACAGCATCAAATACAGAAACTGTTGCTGTACCTACACCAACAAAAGCTCCCACTGCAACTCCTACCCCTAAACCTGAAACAACTTCTACACCAGTTCCTACAAAACCAACAGCAACTTCTGTCTCGCCGACTCCGACTCCGACACCTACACCTACTCCTGCCCCAACTCCAACTCCTACTCCGCTACCAACACCAACTCCGACACCTACTCCAATAGTTGGACCAGTACTAAACAATTTGAATATATCAAATAATGAACGTGCAATTTCAATAGAAATAACAATTGAACCTAACCTTAATGGAATTAAAGAAGCGAGTGTTTGGTTTATAAGAGATACCCAAGAAACCAGTTTTTCTTGCTTTGGATTTAATAATGTAATTATAGAAAATAAAGCAATGTTAAGCTGCACAATAGCATTAACCGTAGAAGGTGATTTTTGGAATCAGTCAGGATATTACTTATGGGATCGTGTTAATCTTAAAGATGATAACAACATTCGTTCAACTTATTGGAACACAGGAAAAGTTGATCAAAATATCGACAATCCGGCCAATAAAATTATTAACCATGAAATAACAGCAGAACACCTATATTTTGATTTTGCTGCTCCTACTCCAACACCAATTATTACACCAACGCCAACACCTTCACCTACACCTACTCCTACACCCACACCTACTCCTACCCCTACTCCGACACCTGCACCTGCACCAAGTCCCGAAGATTACGCTAACATTTTTTCAGTGACATTTGATAGTTCTTACGACAACACTAATCGTAATGACGGCACAGTCACTGGCATAAAAGGCGGATATTTAAACCTAGTAGGATGTGATATTTCTGGGACATATAATCTTGGATCACCTTGGCTTATTGTTGATTTTAAAGATACTTCTACTGGTGAAACCTTACAAATTAACGAACACGAACTTACCTGTAATGCGAGTATTACAACACCTAAAACTGGAACATATACCTGGCAAAAAGCACAAATAGTTTCACCTTTAAATAATAACCAAACACTTACAAAAACCTACTATCCAAATGGAACATACAACGATAATAATGGCAACCTTATGGGAACACAAAATATATTTATTCCACAGATTAATATTATTGACCCAACCCAAACAGTTTCATATAACATATTACCTCATACTGATAGCTATGCAGCTCGCACATTAAACTGGACAAACTTAAATATCAATAGTACCGGAAAGCCGTATGCTATTGTTACTCCTGGTTCAACTGTTAATGTTAGTAGCAACTTAACATACACCCATACAAATGGATATTGTCCAGGATGTATAGTTCAATTCTACTTACGGGTTCAAGATGTTCATAATACATGTCTGCGAAGCGGGGGAACTTATGGTGGAGGAAATGTAACAAAGAATTTCAGTTTTACTGCACCTAGTGATCCTGGAACTTATTACATCCAATCAAGAGGATCTTTACAATATTCTTGTATCAATAGCAACAATGCTGGAGGTAATAGTTTTGGTAATAATTCTATCGGAGTTATTGTTGTTGCAAATACGGGTTCAAATGAAGCTTCCTACACAACTTTCGAAGGTCAATAAATAAACTATGAAACGTACTATTATTCATCTGGTAAGAATCTTTGCATGGTTCTTGGTTTCATTCCATTCAATAAATCTCATATTAAAAATAATACGAAATGTAGGATTAGATGAAGGAATTACTCCTAGAAATCTTATGATCGTCCCTTATTATTTACTTTGGATTGCGTTTGATGCTCTCATAGCAACTCAGTGTGGGAAATTATTAAAAAAAAATACAATTGAAAATTAGAGGTGCTCCATGGCAATGAATGACAACCCTTATAGTTTAGACGAACGAGAAATTAAAGAATTATTAAATGAATATTCCCAATGTGAAGGTGCTGAACAAGAATCCAATATGATTTGGTACGCTTTAGACGAAGCACAAGAAAAAGCATTAGAACTTAACTCCCTAGTACATGGGATTATGATTATGTGTAGTAATGCTAAAAGTATGGATAAACCTTTAAATCAACTTCATAGCATGCTGAGTTACGATGAAGAAACTGAATCAGAAAATGAAAGTATGCTAATGCTCGAAGAACTTCAAGAAATGGTCGAATATTGTCTTAAGGATATAGAGACTTTAATTAAAACTAAAGATAGCGATCAAAAATAGAAGGATATTTTTCTAGGAGGTTTTTAATAGACGCAACAGAAAAGTATCATTACATTTTTAAAACACATCAGGAAAATCTCACTAGTGTTCATGTATTGGGGTATTTGAAATGGTGAAAAAAAAGATATTAATTACAGGAGTATCTGGATTGGTAGGTTCTGTGTTAGCCGTTGCTTTGAAAGATGAATATGAAGTAACAGGAGTAGATTTAGAAGATTCAGTTTATGTACCTACTATAAAAGCAGATTGTACGATTCTTGAAAGTATTATGCCAGCCTTTTCAGGTATTGATATGGTCATAGATCTTGCCAGTAACCCCGACCAATATAGTAAATGGGATGTTATTCATGATATCAATTTAAAATGTACTTCAAATGTTCTCGAAGCTGCGAAAGAGTGTGGAGTAAAAAGAGTTATATTTGCAAGTTCTAACCATGCTACTGGCATGCATGAATTTGACTGGCCCTATAGCCAAATTATTGAAGGTGATTATGCAGGGCTGAAATCTAACCAAATCCCATTAATATCCACGGATATGCCAGTTCGGCCTGACGGACCTTATGGAATTGCAAAAGTATTTGGCGAGGCTGCAGGAAAATTTTATTCGGACCAATATGGATTAAGTTCTTTATCTGTTCGAATTGGAACTCTAAATGCTGAAGGGAAGCCAATAAATCATAGACAATTTGCTACACTTATCAGTCACGCTGATCTCATTCAATTGTTTAGAAAATGTATTGAAGCCCCATTAACTTTAAAATACGGAATTTATTATGGTGTTTCAAATAATAAATGGAGATTTTGGGATATTAAAAATTCCGAGTCAGATATCGGATATAAACCCAAAGACAATTCTGAAACATGGCGTTAAATAATATTAACCCAAAAGTAAAAAGTAGATTGTATTTCTATAAAACAAATTCGTTTATAAGTAAAATAACTACTACGATTTGAACTACTACCCCAAAAACCTTTAAATATGTACGCATGAAAAATTCTCCGTTTTAATTGCGATGGATTATATCATAGGAAAGTTGTTACAAAATAAAAAGACATGGAGCCACCGATGAGAATTGAACTCATGACCTACTGTTTACGAATTATTAGGCACGCAACCTATCATATATAACCCCAACCTAAGTACCTGTTCATTGCTGTATATAACAGCTTATTCCAGTAGATGTATAATAGATGTACAGATCACTTATGGGGATACGCTATAATCCCACGCAAAGAGAGTAATTTATGAAGAAGTTTATTATTACAACTATAGTATTAATAGTACTAATTTCTTGTGGCGGTTCTACTACCGAAGCACCAGAGGTTACTATTGAAACACCAGAGGCTACTATTGAAGTACATGCAACAATTGATTCTGGAATAACTGCGAGATTGGCTGAAACACCAAAACTAGAATCTACCCAAACTCCACAACCAAAGGCATCTGATTCTACTCAGCCAAAAAATACAATAAAAATAAACACTTCAGATGAGGAAAAGGATAACAACCAGAATAATATTGAATCAAGCCAAGCTGGTAACTTTACTTTGCAGTGTGTATCGAGTACAAATGACCCTCTCAATACATGGGTAAAGGCTAAAGGACCAATTGGAGGTTTGGGATATAACGTACGATATAGACATGATAAACCAAATATAATGTACTTTACTGATGCATGGTCAGGAATACAAAAAAGTACTGACGGAGGCCAAAATTGGATTCAATCTAATGGAGAAAGAGAAGGGACTATTGATTTTCGAGTCGGTCCTTCATTAGATAATATCCCTGTATTTGCCCTTAGAATAGATCCGAATAATGAAGATATTGTATGGATAGGCCTGCAAGATAACGGGGGTCTCTATAAATCATACAATGGAGGAAAATCTTGGGAATCAAAAAATAATGGCCTAGACTCAAATAAAATTATTCCGCAACAAAAATCACAAAATTCAGATGAAGATGATGATACTTCCGAGTTGCAATTAAACGTCAGAATGATTGAAGTTGAACCAGAAAATTCAGATGTCGTTTATGTCATGGGTGACGTTGACACGCAAATAGATGGATTCCAATTTAATCGTACTCGAGGATTTGTATTTAAATCTACTGATGGAGGTGAGCAATTTGAACTGGTTGGTGATTTTGCAAATCTAACTAGATGGCTCTTTTTTACGAATTCGAATGACACTGAAGAATTACTCGTTACTACAGGACTATTCGACCGTGAACCTGACACAGCAGCAGAAAAAGAATATGAAGAGATTTCTGACGATGCCATGCCAAGCGGACTTGGGGTAGGAGTCTTTAAATCAAATGACGGGGGCAAAAACTGGTATGAAAGTAATCAGGGGATTAACCCAAAACGGTCCATGCATTTTGGTGGAGCAGACCAAAGTCCATTTGATGAAAAACTAATCATCATTGCAAGCGGTAACGACGTTGATAACTTTCTTCGCGATTACCCAGGAGCGATTTATAAATCTATAGATGGAGGAGCTTCTTGGCAAGATGTATCACCTCTTTATTCAGGATTAGGGATGTTCGGCGCGGTCGCATTTGCTGAGTCTGATAAAAACATTGTTTATGTTGCGGGAGAAAATGAATTTCTT
>CEQN01025888.1_pt1 | contig 16432 bp, 13 predicted proteins | sample 427011 | NCBI WGS metagenome assembly CEQN01 (sample SAMEA2621277, study PRJEB7988) | marine metagenome | biome: marine biome (ENVO:00000447); feature: deep chlorophyll maximum layer (ENVO:xxxxxxxx); material: "saline water (ENVO:00002010), including plankton (ENVO:xxxxxxxx)" | depth 120 m
ATCAAAAAATATTTTTTATGGAGGAAGTGCAGATAAAGTTCCAGATTTTTTCTATCCTGTTAAACTTTATGTTGATGGTAAGCCAAATTTAAACAGTGTTTCTGCTGTTTGTGCTATTGAAGCCAAAACAATTAATATTAAAGATGCTTATACTGATAGAAATTATGATTTCTCTGGCCCAAAAGGGTTTGATAAGAAGCATGATTATCGTTCTAAATCATTTTTAAATGTACCGCTTAAAAATCATAAAGAAGAAGTAATTGGAGTTCTTCAACTATTAAATGCCAAAAACAAAGACGGGATTACTTATTATTCTAAAGAAATTGTTAGCTTGGTTGAATCTTTAGCTTCTCAAGCTTCGATTGCGTTGACTAATCAATTATTAATTGAAGAACAAAAACTTTTATTTAAATCATTTATACAATTAGTTGCTGAAGCACTTGAGAAAAAAGATAAAGCTACAGGAGGACACTGCACTAGAGTTCCTATGCTAACTATGATGATCGCTGATTCTATTAATACTACTAATTTAGGTCCCTACGCAAAATTTCAGTTTACTGATGATGAAATGGAAGAATTGTATGTTGCGGGGTGGTTGCACGATTTTGGTAAGGTTGCAACACCTGAGCATGTAATGAATAAAACAACTAAGTTAGAATGTTTATTTGATAAAATTGATTTGATTTTTTTAAGATTTGAGTTACTAAAAAGAGATATTAAAATTGAATATTATGAATCAAAATTAAAAAATGTTGAAGATGATTTAAGTAGTTTGAATTTAAAAAATAAATTAATTGAAATTGATAATGATGCAAGATTTTTAAAAGATTGTAATATAGGTGGAGAATCATTATCAGATGAGATGAAAAGTAGAATTGAAAAAATTGCTAGTAAGAAAATAAATATAAATGGTAAAGTAGTTAAATTTTTAACTAAAGATGAAGAAGAAAATCTTAAAATTTCTAGAGGTACATTAAACAAGAATGATATAAAGATTATGCAAAGTCATGTTAGCTTATCTTATGAATTGTTAAATAAACTACCTTATCCTAATCATCTTAAAAATGTTCCTTTTTATGCAGGTTGTCATCATGAAAAAATTGATGGTTCTGGTTACCCAAATGGTTATTCTGGAGATAAATTGCCATTGCAGGCAAGAGTCATTGCTATTGCAGATGTTTTTGAAGGTTTAACTGCCCCCGATCGGCCATATAAAGAAGGCTATAAATTATCAAAAGCTATGAATATTCTTAAATATATGGTAGAAAATCAAGAGATTGATAAAGATTTATTTAATCTTTTTATCAGTGAAAAACTTTATTTGAAATATGCAAAAAAACATGTAGATTCTTCTCAAATAGATAAGATTAATGAACAAGAATTACTTGTATAAATATGTTTAAATTTTTAAAAAAATGAGTAAGACTAAAAATAATACCCGTGAGGTATTCAAAAAAATCCCTTCTGTCGATCAGATAATTAAGAATTATCAGTTAGAAATTCCTAAAGATTATTTTAAATATTGTGTTAATCTAGTACTAGATGAAGTAAGATTTGATATTCAAAATGGTAAGGAAATAGATGATGTAAAATTATATGTTAATAATAAAATCAATCAAAAAATCAATCATATTTCAATTAACAGTTTAAAAGAAGTTATTAATGCTACGGGCATCATATTACATACAGGATTAGGTAGGGCGCCTATATCTGAAGAAATACTAATTCAAAGTATTAAAAATACATATCCTTATACTAATCTTGAGTTTAATTTGGAAAATGGTAAAAGAGGTGAGCGAAATTCACATATTTCAGATTTGTTTAATTCTTTATGTAATGTTGATTCATCGTTAATTGTTAATAATAATGCTGCAGCAGTAATGCTAATGTTAAACAGTATTTGTGAAGATAAAGAAGTAATTATAAGTAGAGGGCAACAAGTTGAAATTGGAGGTTCATTTAGAATCCCAGACGTTATTAAAAAATCAAATTGTAAGATGATTGAAGTTGGGACAACAAATAAAACACATTTGAATGATTATGAATCTGAAATTAATGAAAATACAGCAGCTATTTTGTATGTGCATACTAGTAATTATAAAGTAATTGGATTTACAAATGAAATTGAAATTAGTGATTTATCTAAATTGGCAACTAAATATAATATTCCATTGTTAGTTGATTTAGGTAGTGGATCTTTAGCTGATTACAAATCATTTGGCTTACCAATGGAAAAACTAGTTAAAGAATATGTTAAAAAAGGTGCTAATATTATTTCATTTAGTGGTGATAAGTTGTTAGGAGGTCCTCAAGCAGGTATTATTGTTGGAGATAATAAACTAATTAAATCGATAAAAAATAATCCTATTTATCGATCTGTTAGATGCGATAAGGTGAGAATCTCAATAATGGAAGGTATTTTAAGAACTTATTATTCTGAAAGAAAAATTTCTAAACATAATTTGTCTATACAGTTGTTTATAAGAACAATAGATGAAATTAAAGAAAATATTAGCTTTATTATCTCAAAACTATCAAAAAATCATATAAATCAATTTAATATTAAAAGTATTAATACATATGTAGAAGCAGGTAGTGGATCTTTACCTACAGAAAAAATACCTAGTCTTTCATTGGTTTTTAAGCATCAAGATATAACAGCATCTCAATTGTATAAAAGATTTTTACATTGTGATACTCCTGTTGTAGGCTACATAAATAACAATGTATATCACATTGATTTTAAAGCAATCCCAAATAATCAAAATCAAAAATTAATAAAAAGTATTAAGCAGGCACTTAAATGAATCAAATAACAATTGGATTCGCAGGCCATATAGATCATGGTAAAACTTCTTTAGTTCAAGCTTTAACTGGTAAAAATACAGATAACTTAAAAGAAGAAATTCAAAGAGGGATGACAATAAATATTGGCTTTGCTCATTTAAATCAATCAATTTCTTTAATAGATGTTCCTGGACATGAAAGATTTGTTAAAAATATGGTTGCTGGTGTGAGCTCCATTGATTTTGCAGTATTAGTTGTAGCAGCAGATGATAGTGTGATGCCTCAAACTATTGAGCATTTAGAAATTTTAAATTTATTAGGTGTTAAAAATGGAATTGTAATAATAAATAAAATTGATTTATCTGAGTCGAGTGATTGGTTAGATTTAGTTGAATTAGATATTATTGATGTTGTTAAGGGAACTTTTTTAGAAGAATGTAAGATATTTAGAGTATCGACAATTTCAAATGAGGGTATAAATGATTTAAAAGAATATTTAAAAAAAATAAATATAGAAAAATACGAAAAGTTTGAGAGAGATATTTTTAGAATGTTTATAGATAGGTCATTTGTAGTAAAGGGATTTGGAACAATTGTTACTGGTACGGTCTTATCTGGTTCAATTTCTAAAGGAGACTCTGTTGAATTACTGCCTTACAATATTGATGCAAAGGTTAGAGGTTTGCAGTCAAAAGAAGTAGACGTTGATATGCTGGGTTCAGGTTCTAGAGCAGCAATAAACTTACATTTTAATAATAAAATTAGCATTAAAAGAGGCGACCATTTATCACTTAATAGCTACTTTAAAAATACAAAAAATATTATTGCAAAAATTAGTTTGTTATCTAAAGTAAAAGATCAAAAATTAAAAAATAATCAGCGAGTTAGAATTAATTTAGGTACTCAAGAAACCATTGGTAGAGTTTTGTTATTAAGCAGTTTTTCTAAAAAATCTTTAGTTGTTCTTGTTAAATTAGAAAAAGAAATAATTGTGTCTTTTAAAGATAGATTTATTATTAGAAACTTTTCTCCAATTACTACTATTGCTGGAGGTGAAGTCTTAGATTATAATTTAAATGATAGATGGAAAGAAATATTGTTATATTCGAAAAAATTATCTGATTGTAATTCTGATATTGATTTGATAAACACCATATTAGAAAACAATTATAAAACAATATATACTTATGAATCTTTATCTATGAAAATAGGTATTTCTGAAAAGTTGTTGAAAAAAAAATTACAAAATTCTAAAACTTTATTTAGATTTGAAAATGATACTAAATGGATTGTGACTAAAAATCAATACGAATTTTATGCTAAAAAAATTGTTAGTTTTTTAAATTCTAGGCACATAGATTTTGAATTCAGAGAAGGTGTGCTTAAGGAAGAGATTAATGAGAAATTGAAATTTAATTTTTCTTTTTTAGAAATTATGCTGGATTATTTATGTAAAGATAAAAAAATTAAAATAAAAAATAATATATATTCAGAGTTTAATTTCAAAATTAGGTTATCAAAAAATGAAATTTCAATTAAAAATGATATTTTTAAAATATTAAATAAGGCAGAGTTTAATCCTCCAGGAATTGATGATATATCAGAGATTTTAAATATAGATAAAAATAAAGTTTCTAAATTATTAAAAATTGAATCAAGTATTGGTAATATCATTATAATTAATGAAAAAATATTTTTAACAAATGATAGTTATAATAAATTAATAAAGATTGTTGAGTTACATTTTGAAAAAATAGATACTTTAAATATAAAACAGTTTAAAAGTTTACTGAATACTACAAGAAAGTATGCTGTTCCTTTTCTTGAATTTTTAGATAAACAAAAAGTTACTTATAGATTTGGAAATGACAGAAAAATTAGTAAATAAAAATAAATCAACACCAGTTATGCGGCAATATTGGGATGCTAAAAAACGTCATCCTGATTCAATTATGTTGTTTAGAATGGGTGATTTTTATGAAACATTTGAAAAAGATGCAATTTTATCATCTAAGATATTAGGAATTGCTTTAACAAAGCGTGCAAATGGAGCTGCATCATCAGTACCACTTGCAGGTTTTCCGCATCATTCATTAGAACAGTATGCACATAAACTATTATCAGCTGGATATAAAATTGCTTTGTGTGAACAAGTCGAAGATCCAAAACTATCAAAGGGAATAGTTAAGAGAGCAGTTGTTGAAATTTTAACTCCTGGGACTGCTATATCATCAAAATATTTAGATAATAAAAAGAACAATTTTTTAATAAGTTTAATTTTTAAAAATAATAATGTTGGATATTCTATTATTGACAATTCTACTGGTGATTTTTATTGCGGATTAACAAAAAAATATGAAATAGAAGATGTAATTATTAAAAATGAAATTAAAGAGATTATTGTGCCAAGTAATCAAAAAACAATTTTAGATGATTTGTTGAAAGGTGAAAATATTTTAATTACATCTTACGATGACTGGAAATCTGATTTTGAAAATTGTTATGAGAAGTTATGTGAACAGTTTAATACTAAAACATTAAAGGGATATGGAATAGATGAAAACGAACTTTGTGTGATGTCATCTGGAGCGTGTTTGCAGTATTTAGAAAATAATTATTGCAATAACTTAAATCATATCAATTCAATCTCTTTTGTTAAAAAAGAAGGATTTATGAGATTAGATGCATTTACTATAAAAAATTTAGAAATATTCACATCGTTTAATAATAGTAGTAATGGAACTTTATTTAAGACTGTTAATAAAACAGTTACTTCTCAGGGTAGTAGGCTTCTTTCTAATAATATTTCTAATCCTTTAACCAATAAAAAAATAATTCAAAATAGACTTGATTTAATTGATGAGGTTTTTGATAATGAGAAGCTATTACTTGATTTAAGAAACCTTCTTAATCAAGTAAGCGATATACAAAGAATAGTTTCTAAGATTACTAATGGAAAATCAAACCCCAGAGATATTCTTAATTTAGGATTTTCTTTGAAAATTAATTCTAAGATAGAATCTCTTCTTAATAAATGTAAAGTTGTAAAATTAAATAAATTAGTTAAAAGAAGTAAGAATACAAATTCTCTATCTAAGAAAATTATTAAGGTAATAAAAGATAATCCTTCAGTAAATCTATTAAAAGGTGATTATATTAATAGTGGAATAAATAAAAAGCTTGATGAGTATAGAAATATTTCAAATAATGTTAATCAATGGTTAGTTGATTATCAAACTAATGAAAAAAATAAAACTAATATTCAAAGTCTTAAGATTAAATATAATAAAATTTTTGGTTACTATATTGACATAACAAAAACTCATTTAGATAAAGTCCCAGATAATTATATTAGAAAACAAACATTAGTTAATAGCGAAAGATTTTATACGAATGAGTTAAAAGAATATGAGGAGAAAATTTTAAATTCTGATTATAAAATAGTTGAATTAGAAAAAGAAATTTTTAATCAGTTAAGTGATGAAATTATTAAAAATATAGATAAAATTCTTTTTAACTCTAAAATTTTAGCAAAAATAGATGTGATTTGTTCTCATGCATTACTTGCAAATGAAAGTAATTATGTCAAGCCTATATTATCTAATAAAATAGAAATAGATATTAAAAATTCAAGACATCCAGTAGTTGAAAAATTATTAGGGTTTGATAATGATTTTATATCAAATGATTTATATATGAATCAGAAAGGCAGACAAATTGCAATTATCACAGGACCAAATATGGCAGGTAAAAGTACATTTTTGAGACAAGTTGCTCAAACTATTTTATTAGCTCAAATTGGCTCATTTGTTCCTGCAGATAGTTGTAAAATAGGAATAGTTGATCAATTATTTACTAGAGTTGGCGCAAATGATAATATTGCTGAAGGAGAATCTACTTTTTTGGTAGAAATGAATGAATCAGCATATATTTTAAATAATGCTACAAAAAACAGTTTTATAATCTTAGATGAGGTTGGAAGAGGAACCTCAACATTTGATGGGTTATCATTAGCTTGGTCTATAACTGAGTATTTACATAATAATAAAAAACATAAAGCAAGAACATTATTTGCAACGCATTATCATGAGTTGATTTCGCTTGCAGAAAAACTAAAAGATACTTTTAATTTAAATGTCCAGATTAAGGAATATAATGATGAAATTATTTTTATGAGAAAAGTAGTTGATGGCGGAGCAGATAAAAGTTATGGTATTCAAGTTGCTGAAATGGCAGGTTTACCTAATGAAGTTATTGCACGATCAAAATTATTATTAAAGAAATTTTTAAAAGATGAAGTCAAGCTACAAAAGCCACTAAGTAAAGAACAAGATCAGCTTGGTTTATTTGATTTAGAAAATAAAATTTTAAATGAACTTAAAGATATAGATCTTAATAAAATATCACCAATAGAAGCTTTAAATAAGTTAAATGAACTTAAAAATAAATATAATCTTTAGATACTTTAGTTTTTTTTTATTTGTAGCTATTTTAAATGCATATTCAATTGGCAATAATAATTCAATCTTTCAAGTTGCAAAAGATGCTCGATCGAACTCACTTTCAGGTATGCATTTACTTTCAAGTAATGTAAGCGGAGTATTTGCGCAGCCAATTAATCTTAATCATAATATAAGAGGCGATTCTTATTTTTCATATTTATCTTTTTTTGATAATTCTGTGAAAGTTTTGCAAGTTGCTTTTTGTTTAAAGAGTAATGAAAAAAATAATATTAGTTTTGGAATTATTAATAGAAAAATAGATGATATTTCTAATACTCAAATCGCTTGGAGTTATAGTGATTATGGCCCATCTTTTAACAATATAGATTATTCTAGTATATCTAGTTTTTCTGATAATGAAATTGGTTTTTTAATTTCGATTAGTTCAAGATTTAAATCATTATTTTCGTTTAATTTAAAGCTTAAGCCTTTATATCATAAACTATACTCTAATTTTGCTTATGGATTTGGAACTGATTTGATTGTTGCTAGGGAATTCAAGAAATTTAATCTTATTTTGGGTTTAGAAAATTTATTATCATTTAAAAAATGGGATAATGGTACTGAAGAAATTTATCAACCTTCTATATATTTAAATTCATCATATAATTTCAATCAGAAATTATTTATTTTTATTGAATCAGACAATCATTCAAATTTTAAATATGGTATTGAACATAAGTTTAGAAAATTTCTATTTATAAGGTGTGGTTATAATAATCAACAAGATTTATCTTTAGGTGCTGGTATAGATACAGAGGTAGTCAACTTTAACTACTCATATGTTCAGTATAAAGATTTAGACATCCCCCAATTTAAGCAATATAGTTTAACTTTTAAGTTTAATGGATTAAGAAACTTATATAAAGATTTAAAGATATAATATATTTTCAATATTTCTTGTTTAAACTAGTAGTTATATGTAATATTTCACCCCAACAATTATTCGGAGTAAATAATGCTAGTTAGCATGACAGGTTACGGCAGCGCTGAAAATAAAAATAAACATTATACTTTTAATGTAGATATTAAATCAGTTAATAATAGATTTATTGATGTTGTTATAAGGTCAAATTCTCTTAGTTTGCCATATGAAGATGAAATCTCTGCATTTATAAAAAAGAAGTGTATTAGAGGAAGAATTAATATTAATATTAATGCAGTTGAGCACGATGAAAATTCTAATTTAAGTTTAAATTCATCAAAATTAAATGCTTATATGAATATTCTTAACAAGATTAGAAGTAAGGTAGGCATTAATGATGAAATTTCATTAAATAATGTTTTAGGTTTCTCAGATTTGATTAGTAAGAAAGAAATATCTAATTTTCATTCTAAGAGTAAGTCAATTATAATGAAAACAGTTAGAGAGGCTGTTAATGATTTAGATGTATTTAGGCATAAAGAAGGAAAAAATTTAACATCTGATATCAAAAATATATATGATAAAGTAAGTAAAATGGTAGAAAAGATTGAAGGTTTATCTAAGAAATTCACTAAGAAAGAAGTTTCTCATTATAAGCAAAAAATAAAATCTATTATTCCTAAACAAGTTAAGTTAGATAATGATAGGATATATCAAGAGATTGCAATTATAATGGAAAAAAAAGATATTAATGAAGAAATTGTTAGACTTAAAAGTCATTTGAAATTGTTTAATACTTACATTAAAAGTAAGAGTAAAGTGGGTAAAAAGATGAACTTTATTTTACAAGAAATGACAAGAGAGGTTAATACTATTGGCTCTAAAACCGATAACGTTAGAATAAGTCATATAGTTATTGATGTTAAAGATAATTTGGAAAAAATAAAAGAACAGGTGCAAAATATATTATGAGTAATAAAGGAAAATTAGTTGTTTTGTCTGCGCCTTCAGGTGCTGGTAAGACATCAATATGTAAAGAGTTATTAAAAAGAAATAAAAATTGGCTTTTTTCTGTTTCAGTTACAACTAGAGAGAAAAGAGATAATGAAGTAGATGGTGTGGATTATATATTTATAAGTAAAGAAAAATTTGAGCATCTTGATAAATTTGGTGAGTTAATAGAATCAGAATGGGTACATGGTAATAGATATGGCACACAAATTGTGCCGCTTGAAGAAGCTCTAGATAATGATAAAATCATGTTAATTGATGTTGATGTTAAAGGTGCAATGAATTTAATTGAAGATTTTGAAGATGATGTGATTTCTATTTTTATTGAGCCTCCAGGAATGAATGATGCTGATAAAAAAGAAAGTTTATCAGATAGATTGCAAAAACGTGGAAATACAAATGATACTTTAATTAAGCAAAGGTTAAAAAGATTTGATTTAGAGCTTAGTTACAAAGAAAAATTTAGTTTTAGTTACGTTAATGAAAAATTAGAAGATGCAACAAATAAAGTAGAAAAATTTATAAAGGAGAACATATAATGGATATAAAAGCAGTGCCACTAAATAAGTTTTTTAAAAATAAAGAAAGTGTATATAAAAATATTATGATAGTAGCTGCAAGAGCAAGACAAATTGTAGATGAAAGGTATGAGAAAGTTGCTGCTATGGATGATATTGAAGATACAGATGAGTTGATTGATCTTGAGGTTGAAGATTTCAATCAAGATAAAAGTATTTCAATTGCAATGGATGAATTAATAAATAATGATTTAGAGTATAGAACTCTTGAAGAAGATAATAATGAAGAAAGAGATATATAATTATTTAAATCAATATAAAGATTTATACGATAATGATTTAATATTAAGTGATAATTTTAAATTTTTAAAAAATGAACTAGATCAAAAAAATAATTCATTAAAAAAATGCTCTAAATGTCTATCTACTAAAAAAAATATACATTCTCTATTCGGTATTGGCAATTTTAAATCTAATATAGTTTTTATTGCTAAAGCATTTGATAAAAACCAAGATTTATCTCAAATTCCTTCAATAAATAGAAGTGGAAAATTGTTTGAAAAGATTTTATTAGCAATAAATCTTAAAAAAGATGATGTTTACATCATTAATATATCAAACTATAATTCATATGAAAATGATAGTTCTTTTAAAAGAGAAACAGAAGTATGTAATTCTTGTTTAAAAAAGCAGCTAAAAAATATAAGCCCTAGATTAATAGTTTGTTTAGGTCAGTTAACAACCGTAGCTTTACTTGGAAATAAAGAAAATTTCACAGATTTAAAAGATAAAATTCATAGTTATGATGATATTGATTTTTTAGTCACATATCATCCAGAAGATTTGTTAAAAAATCCTGAATTAAAAAAGTTTACATGGAAAGATTTTAAGTATATAAGAGATAATTATTTAGATGGCTCAAACTAAGAAAAATAAAGATATAGGAAAAGTTTTCCCTCATTCACTTGAAGCTGAAGAAGCAGTTTTAGGCTGCATGTTGATAAACAAAGAAGCAGTTTCTAAGGTTATTCAAGATTTAGATAAGACTAGTTTTTATAGTACTGCTAATTCAATTATTTTTGAAAATATGCTTGATTTATTTAATCAAAATTTAGATATTGATTATATTAGTTTAACTAATCAGTTAAAGAAAAATAAAAAATTAAAGGATGTAGGTGGAGCATATTATATAACAGGTTTATCTAATGATGCCCCATCTTCAGAAAATATAGAGTATTATTCTAAGATTGTTAAAGAAAAATCAATTTTAAGGAACATTATCAAAGTAGCAATAAAGCTTAATGATGATGCATATGACGACCAAGATGAACCAGTTAATATTTTAGATAAAGCAGAACAAACTTTATTTTCTCTTTCACAAAATGCACAAGCAAGAAAGTTTAGTGAAGTAGATCCTATTCTTCATGAGGTACTTGATCAATGGGGTAATAGAAAATCTGGAGCATTAATAGGTGTCCCCTCAGGTTTTTATGATTTGGATAATTTGTTATCTGGTTTTCAAAAGAATGATTTGATTGTTTTAGCAGGTAGACCTTCAATGGGAAAAACTGCATTAGCTTTAAATTTTGCAAGAAATTGCACAGTTGAAAATAATATGAAAGTTGGTTTTTTTAGTTTAGAAATGTCTTCTCAGCAATTAGTTGAGAGGCTTATAACTTCAGAAGCTAAAATTGATAGTCACTTAGTTAGAACTGGTAAATTGCCTAAAAAAGATTGGACTAAAATTTCAAATGCATCTAATATTTTATCAGAAGCATCAATTTTTATTGATGATACTGCAGATTTAAATATAATGGAATTAAGAGCAAAAGCTAGGCAGTTAAAAGCAGAAAAAGATATAGATATCATCTTTGTTGATTATATCCAGCTTATTAATGCTCCAAATAATTCAGAAAGTAGGCAACAAGAAATTTCTTATATTTCAAGATCACTTAAAGCTTTAGCAAAAGAGTTGCAAGTTCCTGTTGTCGCGCTTTCTCAGCTTTCAAGGGCTGTGGAATCAAGAACAGATCATAGGCCTATTATGTCAGATTTGAGAGAGAGCGGAGCTATTGAACAAGATGCTGATGTTGTATTATTTGTATATAGAAAATTTGTTTATTCTAAAAATGAAGAAGATGAAGGTTTAGGAGAAATAATTTTATCAAAGCATAGGAATGGACCAACAGGTCTTGTTAAGGTTGCTTTTGTCGATAAGTATGCAAGATTTATGAATCTTGAATATACTCATTCTGAATTAGATAATATCCCATCTTAAAATATGGTGGTTCAAACACTGAAAAAAATTCTATTAAATTCCTCTAATAGTTTTCCATCTGAATTTAAAAAAATGTTAAAAAATTTTAGTGATGATTATCAGTTAGATGAAGATAAAATTAATATTTTATATAAAGCTTATCTATTTGGAGATAAAGCACATCGATATCAAAAAAGAAATTCTGGAGAAAAATATTTCTCTCATTGTATTGAAGTATGTAATCAGTTAATTAGATGGAATATGGACTTAGATACTATTATAGCAGGATTATTGCATGATACAATTGAAGATACTGATGCAACAAAAGATGTTTTAATAGAGGAGTTTGGATATTCTGTTGCTATACTTGTTGAAAGAGTTTCAAAGTTGTCAGGGATTAGATTCCGAGATAGCAAGCATAAACAAACAGAAAATTTTATGAAGATGTTTTTATCAGTATCAAAAGATTTAAGAGTTATAATAATAAAATTTTCAGATAGATTACATAATGTTAAGACTCTTAAATATCTTCCAGAAATAAAACAGGAAAGAATTGCTATTGAAACAAGAGATTTATATGCTCCATTAGCTCATAGATTGGGTATGAATCAGTTGAAAATGGAATTCGAAGATATAACGTTTAAAATTCTCGATAAAAAAAATTATTTAAAGATAGAGAGAAAAGTAAAATCTACAAACAAACAACGAAATAAATATATCGAAAATTTTATTAAGTCAATTAATAAACAGTTAATTAATCTCAATATTGATGCTCAAGTTTTTGGAAGAGCTAAACATTATTATTCAATTTATAATAAGATGAATAAAAGAACACTAAGTTTCAATGAGCTTTACGATTTGCTTGCAATTAGAATAATTGTTAATAAGGTTGAAGAGTGCTATTCAGTATTAGGTGTTATCCACCAACTTTTTACTCCTATACAGAAAAAATTTAAAGATTATATAGCAACTCCTAAGAGTAATGGTTATCAATCAATACATACTACAATTTTTACTGAAGATGGTGAAATGATGGAAATTCAGATTAGAACAAAAAAATTAGATCAGCTAGCAGAAATTGGAATTGCTGCTCATTGGCGATATAAGGAAAATAATTCTAAAAGTAAAACGCAAGAAATTGATAAGCATGTTAAATGGTTAAGAGAGCTTGTAGATAATTTGCAAAGTGAAAATAGAGGCTCTAATGAAATGTTAGAACTTTTAAAAATAGATTTATTTCAAGATGAAATTTTTGTTTTTACACCAAATGGTGATGTACATCAATTAAAGGCAAATTCAACACCTATAGATTTTGCATTCTCTATTCATTCTCAAGTAGGATTTAAGTGTAATGGAGCAAAGGTTAATAGTAAGATTGTTCCGTTGAATACTGAATTAAAAAATGGAGATAAAGTTGAAATTTTAACTTCAGATAAACATAAACCAAATCAAGCATGGCTAAAAATTGTACAAACAACAAAGGCTAAAACTCATATTAAAAGATTTTTAAAAAAGGAAGAGGAAGAAAAAAGTATTGAATTAGGACAAGAAATATTAGAAAAAACACTAAGAAGAATTAAGAAAATAAATTTAGTAAAAGAAATTATAGATAAACCTGAAAAATTAGGATTTAACAATGTTAATGCAATTTATTCTGAAATTGCTAAAGGTAAGATAACTATACGTAATATTATTGAAAAGTATGATGATGTAGTTATTGATGAAAGTAGTTTTGATCTTGATAATGAAAGTATAACTCAAAAATTTATAAATAGAGCAAGAGGAATTGCTCGAGGTGTGAAAGTTGGAGGTATTTCAAATACACTTATTTATTTTCCTAAATGCTGCAGTCCTATTCCTGGTGATGAAATTATAGGCTATATAACAAGAGGTAAAGGAGTTACAATTCATAGAAATAATTGTAAAAATGTTAAATTTGAAAAAGTTAAAGATAGATTTATTGAAGTTGAATGGGAAGTAAATAAAGAATCAGCATATTTAGTGAGATTAAAAATTACTTTTGAAGATAGAAAACATTTATTAAAAGATCTTACAGAATCAACTTCATATTTAGATATTAATATAAAAAGTGTTGATATAAAAGCTGTTGATGGATTAGCTATTTGTTTAATGATTGTTGAAGTTAGTAATAGTAAGCAATTACAAAAATTAAAAAATGCAATAGAAAAAGCAGTAAATCCAATGAGCTTAGAAAGGGTTTGAATATGAAAAAAATTACTTATACAAGAAAAGATATTACAAGAAGAGCATCATATAGATTGCATTTAACTAGTGATGAAACAAAAACATTAGTAGATTGTTTTTTTGATGTCATATATGAGATGATTGTTGAAAAAAAAGATAAAGTTCATATTGAGATAAGAAACTTTGGTACTTTTGATGTAATTCCTACTAAAAGAAGGCAAAATGCTAGAAATCCTAGAACTAATGAAAAAGTTATAATTCCCTCAAGAAGAAGGGTGATTTTTAAACCTAGTAAAAAAATTAAAAATGAGTTATACAGAAAGAAAACATTTAACTAGAATTTTATCTATTGATTACGGGGATGTAAGAATAGGATTAGCTATATCTGATGTGATGCAGATTATTGCTAAGCCTTATAAAATTATTGATAATAAATCTAATGAACATGTAATGGAATCTTTAGATAGAATTATAAATGAAAAAAATATTGAAAAAATTATTGTCGGTTTGCCTTTGACTCTAAAAAATACTTTTTCAAATCAAACAAAAAAAGTAGAAGAGTTTGTTTCAATTCTTAAAAAGAAGATTAATATTCCAATTTTAACTTATGATGAAAGATTAACATCAATTGAAGCAAAAAGATCTTTAGTTAATCAAGGTGTTAAAATAAAAGATAAAAAAGGCTTTGTAGATATGACGGCAGCTGCAATTTTCTTACAGGGATATTTAGATCAAAATGCATCTATTTAAAAACAACTTATTATTATTATTATTATCATCTTTTTTAATGGGTTTATCTCAGCATCCATTAGGTCTTGGCTTTTTATCTTGGTTTGGTTTAGTTCCATTTATTTATGTTTTTAATAATATTAAAAGCTATAGAAAAAATATTTTCTATTCATTGTTTTGGGGATTTTCTTATCACATTATTGTTGTTTTCTGGCTTGCTTTTAATATTGGGGCGCCATTACTTGCTTCAGTTATATCAATGTTTTTAACTGTTATAGTGTTGACCTTTAATACAGTTATGATTGGTATATTTTGGCATATCATTAAAGTGCCTTTTAAAAAGATATTTTTTCTTCCATTTATATGGTGTGCAGTTGAATACTCTAGATCCTTTGGTGTTTTAGGGTTTCCATGGGTTTCAATTGCAAACTCACAAACAGATTATTTTTATTTAATACAAAACTCTGAAATTTTTGGAATTTACGGTATTTCATTTTGGCTTGTTTTAGTTAATGTTTTTATATATTTACTTATTTTTGATAAAAATAAATGCTATCTGAAATTTTCTTTTTTATTTTTAGTTCCTTTTATTAGTGGATATTTTCTATATACCAGTTTAGAAGAAAATGTTGTTGATGATTATAGGGTTTCAATTATACAACCTAATATAAATTTAATTAAAAAAAGAGATTTTAATAGTAGATATGAAAATTTAGATAATCTTATTGAGGAATCAAAAAAATGTATAGTAGAAGGCTCAAATTTAATTATTTGGCCTGAGTCTGCTTTATCTCATAATAGTTTGCAAGATTCTAAGATATTGAGTTATATAATTTATAATTTACTTGATAATACAGATGTATATTTGTTAACTGGTAATATTATATATCAAAATAGTAAAAGCTTTAATTCATCAGTTTTAATTAATAAAGATGGTATAGTAGATATATACCATAAAAGACAGCTTGTTCCTGTTGCTGAGTATGTGCCTTTATCTGATAAAATATCAAAGTTAAAAACATTAAATTTAGGGCAGGCTAATTTCTCAATGGGAGAAAGAGATTTACTTTTTAACGTTAAAGGAGAAAAATTTCCTGCACTTATATGTTTTGAATCTACCTTTCCAAATATAAATAGAAGGCATGCAAAGCTTGGAGCAGATTTTTTAACGTATTTAGTTAATGATGGGTGGTATACAACTCCACCTCAACCCCAGCAACATATGAAGCAGTCTATTTATAGAGCTATAGAAAATAGAAAGACAGTTTTAAGATGTGCAAATACAGGAATTTCAGCTATTATAGATCCGTCAGGTGAAGTAAGGAGTGAAACAGAATTAAACAAAAAGACGAAAATTACAACTTTTATTAAAAAAGGAAATAGAGTTACATTTTATACATATTATGGGAACGTTTTTGCTGCTATAGTGTTAATAATTACATTAGGCTTTACACTTTTAACTATTTATAGAAATGTCAAAAAAAATTAAACATATTATTATACTAATTTTAATTAGTTCTAATTTATTTAGTTCTTCGGTTGTTAAATCTTTATTCTT
>CEQN01134638.1_pt1 | contig 16374 bp, 13 predicted proteins | sample 427011 | NCBI WGS metagenome assembly CEQN01 (sample SAMEA2621277, study PRJEB7988) | marine metagenome | biome: marine biome (ENVO:00000447); feature: deep chlorophyll maximum layer (ENVO:xxxxxxxx); material: "saline water (ENVO:00002010), including plankton (ENVO:xxxxxxxx)" | depth 120 m
CATGCAGATGATTATAGATCACAAGAATTTCCTGATGGTACACCACAAACAGTAAATACATACTTTTTAAAATTGGAGAAGTTTTGATGGACGGACATGAATTGATTGAAGCAAGATTTAGTGATTCTAATCACTTAAATGTTATGACATTGTGGAAAGATAAAGATAATAATGTAGTTGAACAACTTATATCTGCAGATCCTACTCAATCTCAATGGCAACAACTTATGAAACACACAAATGAAAAAGCTGTGTGGGATCGGACTGCCGAATGGAAAATAGAAGAAAAAAGAAAGTTTGATGCATACATAGAACCATTAGTTGAAAAAGCGATAAATGAAAGATTAGCTGAAAGAGTTAAAGAAAGTTATCCTCACATTGTGGACGAATTAGAGGTTAAACGTAATGAAGTTTTGAGAAATGTCACAACAATAGATAAAATGGCAACAGATAATAAAACTTTATTAGATGATATTGAAGAATTAAATAATTTAGTAAAAAGAACTTTTAGAGAAAAAGAAGCATTATCTACCGATAATCAAAAACTATTAAGAAATATTGAATTACAAATTGATAGAATTAAAGAAGGTCATATAACATCAAGTACTAGTACTATGGCTGAAACATTAGTAAATGCAATTACAAATCATAATAATAGTTCTGAACTTTTATTTAAATTGAAATTAGAAGTATTTAAAATAGAAAAAATAAAAAATAGTAAAGTAAAAAAACTAAAAACAGATATTAGAAAAGCTAAAACAGTATTTGAACTTTTTAATGTTATAAAAAATAAAATTTAATTATGTATAAATTGCACAAGCATGCTTCGCATGAGATGTATCTCATTAAAACTTGTATATATCCTACAACCATTGACGCAGAATGGTATGAACAAGATTATATTAGGCTAAAAGAAGATCGTAAAAAATTCAAACGTATATACATACCAGATTTTGAATTTGAAAGAAAAGAAAATATAATTAATTTAAAAATAGAATGTTTATTTGGTCATCAATTAAATAGAGAAAGATGTGATAAACGTATAAGGGAAATAATATATGAAGAATTTGTTTTGGTTAATAGTGATTATGGAATAAAAGATTATTCTTTTACAAATTTTATAATGAAAGATGATATGGTCAATATACCGACTTGGGATATTGGTTATGTTGATTTAGAAGCATATAAAAAATGTACTTTACAACAAAGACAATATTTTTACTTTAAAGATATATGTGAAATAAAATTAGATGAATTACCTTTTAAGGAAAAATAATTATGCACGCAAATGTAATATGTGTTAAGTGGGGCGAAAAATATTCAGTTAAACACGTTATTGATCTTATAAAATCATTGAAAAAATATAATAATAAATTCAGTTATATTTGCTATACTGATCGAGATGCTGATATTTTAGAACAAAATGATATAATAACAATACCTATACCAAACAAGCCACTTTTAAAAAAATGGTGGAATAAATTAAAACTATTTGATAAAACATTTCCTGTATCTGGTAAAAATTTATATTTTGATTTAGATGTTAAAATAAACTCTGATCCTTTTTATATTATGGAACATATTGACTGGAGTAATCTTACAGTAGTTGACTGCCACTGGAAAAAATCAAAATTATATAAAAGATTATCTAATTATGATGTTGATATAAATTCATCTATTTTGGCTTGGGATACTAATAAATCTGATATTCATGGATTGTGGGATCATTTTTATAATTCAGGTTATAAAGATTATTTTTTAAGAAAGTATGTTGGAATAGATCGTTACATAGTCCATGAAGATTTTGAATATAATACTTTTCCGCACGATTTTATACAATCACATAAGTATGAACCAAATAAAAAAGCAGCCGTGACAACATTTGAAGAGGTGAATTTTGAAGGAACTAATATTATATCGAAGTCTTAAAATTATAGAAGAGATATATGATGAGTCGCAATATGGTGTAGATGATTTATACAGAATAAAAGATATAATTCATTCACTTGACGATAATCATTGGGACGGTAAAAAATGGTTGGTTGATACATTAACCCCTATTCATGTAAAATTATTTGGTCTGGATGGCACTAGTAAAATATATATTGCAGGTGGTTGGTATGGATTATTGGCACATCTTCTTCGCAAAACATTTCCAAAAAATCATATTGTTTGCGGTGACATTGATCCAATGTCAGAACATTATGCACATAAACTATTTTATGATAGAAGAATAGAATTTAAAGTTGAAGATTGTCTTGATTCTAAAGATTTAGATGCTGATGTAATTATTAATACTAGTTGTGAACATATGGAGTCAGATGATTTAAAAAAATTTATATTAAAGAAACCTAAAGAATCCATTATAGTATTACAAACAAATGATTTTTATGATTTGGATTCACACATTAATTGTTATCCTAATTTGGAAGAATTTAAAAAATTTGTTTTACCATTGCTATCTAAAAAATGGATTATATCTGAAAGTTCTTTAAATTTAGATGGGTTCACCAGATTTATGATAATAGGCCAATGAACGTAGTTTACAGTATATACATTGATATAAATGAAAAAAACTTGGATAATCCTGGTTGGTGGGAAAATGGTGTACAAATAAAAACAAATAAAAGTTTAGAAACTAAACTGGCATTTTTAAGAAACTATGAAAAATTAAATCAAGTTAAAAAAGATTATGCAGAAAGTATTGGTGCTGATTATATACTATTTGAAAATGATAATCAATATAAAGATTATTTTAAATCATTTAAAAAAAATTATCCACAAATATCTGAATATGATGTAGTAAATTTTTACAAACAATTTTTAATGTTAAAAATGGCAGAAAAATATGATAATGTCTGTTATTTAGATTTTGATGTTATACCAAATACAAAAGAAGATATTTTTAAAGCACATAAAATAGATACACATTTTGCTTGTGCTGAAAATAATTCTTTGGCAGTGTGGGGAAAGATTATAGATTCAAATAGATATAATACTTGTATAAGAAATCCTGCGTCAAAATATTGGAATTGTCATGCCATGTTATTTCAGGAAGGTTATGAACCAGAAACTGATGTTTTTAACACTGCAATTATGGTTTCATCAAGTAAAATTATAAATCAATTAAATTATTTTGGTAATTTTGATGAAACATTAAAGTTAATGTCATTTGTAAAAAACGATAAAAATTCTATATACCCTCATAATATAAAAAGAGTTTTTGGATATGATAATGAAACAGTATTTGCTTATAAAAGAATAGTTAATGAAATAGAAATAGATTATATTACTGATGATTGGCACTGGAGAGTTGATACGGATATATGGAAGGAAGACGCAAAAATGTTTCATGTTATGAATAAAAAATTTGGATTATTTCTATGAAAATATATTGTGTAAGTATTGGAGAAAAATATGGTCCACAGTTTGAAAAATATTTAGAAAACAAACTTGGTAAAATAAATTGGATAAGAGAACAAATTGCTCCAAATGTGCCACTACAATGGAACAAAATGTATCCAATGTCTTTGAAAGATACCGAACCTGTCTGTGTAATTGATTTAGATATTGTTTTAGAAAATGATTATATGGATTTATTTAATTATCCAATAGAAAGAGGTGAGTTTTTATCAATTCATGGTTGGTGGAGAGATGCGCCAGGTTATACATTAAATGGCGGATTTTTTAAATATTATCCAATAGATTGTAATTACATATATGAAAAATTTATGTCTAGTATTGAAAAATGGAAAGTACATTATATTAAAAATAAAATTACAATTGGCCCTGTAAATGGAGAACAATATTTTGTGGAAGATAGTGTTAATGAAAAATTAAAATTAAAACTTGCACCCTCAAGTTGGGTTACAAGATGGAAAAATGATTATAGTCACATATGGTTTGAAGAATTAACAAAAAAATATACAGAGGCTTCTGGTGAAGATTATCTTAAAGAAGATGATTGGAACCCTAATATAAAATTAGTTCATTACAACCATACGTTGAATTACCCATGTGGATAGAAAAAGATTTAGATTTATTTGTAGATATAAGCACCATGTGTAATGCTGGTTGCCCAGTATGTCATCGCACAAAACCAGGAACCACTGAAACTGCAGAATGGTTAAAAGAATTTACTTGGTCTATTGAAGATGTTAAAAATAGTTATAAAAAAGATTTCTTAAAAAAGTACGTTGCACAGGCTCAAATATGTGGTACTTGGGGTGACCCTTTTATGGTTAAAGATATATCACAAATTATAGATTATTTTTTGGAAGATACAACTTTAAAAATTTTATTAAATACAAACGGTTCATTAAGAGATGAACAATTCTGGTGGGAACTAGGTGTTCAATCGAGAAATACTGGTAGAATAAGAGTAGTATTTGATATTGACGGCATAGATCAAGAAATGCACAGTCTTTACAGACAAAAAACAAGTTTAAATAAAATTTTAAATAATATGGACGCATATGTTGAAGGTGGTGGAAAGGCTCAAACTTTTACTGTTGTATTTAAACACAATGAAAAGTATTTAAAACAAATAGAACAATTATGTAAAAAACATGGATCAACTTATCATATGACTGTGTTAAATGAAAGATGGTATGAATTTAAAGGAAAAAATTTATGGAAGTTTATAGATAACGAAGGCAAGACTCAACAACTTGATAAATATGAGAAGTATCAAAGAGTTTGGACGGCTAAACCAATATGAAAATAAAATGTAGTTGGAGAGAAAAGAAACAGGTATTAATTAATCCTGACGGCCAAGTTTACCCTTGTTGTTTTTTGGCAAATGTAGAGTATTTTTTACAAGAAACTAAAAATAATCAAAAAGGTTATGAATATCCTTATGGGCGTCGTACGGTTGTTATGAATAATTATAATGAAAATAAATCAGAATTAAATTTAAAAAACAATGAAATGAAAGACATTTTAGAACATGATTGGTGGAAATTCTTAGAAAAAAGTTGGGACGAGCCTGATAAGACAGATAGAAGATGTATTCGTTTTTGTGGAATAAAAGAATAAATATTTCTAATACTCTTGTCTTATAAATATAAATAATTCATATTAAAAGGAAGAATTATATATGGCTCGATACGAAGAATTTCTTATAGATAAAGGATCTGACGTTTCTATTCGTTTAGAGCTAACTGATAAAAATGGTACTTTAAAAGACTTAACTAATAGAACTTTAAGGGGTAGAATAAAGAAAAACTATGCAGATAGTGCTGGAGAAGCCACAGATTTTATTGGAAGAATACCGTCTGATGGGACACAAACTCAAGGGGTTTGTTTTTTAGAATTGGCAAATTCATCTACCCACAATTTAAAAGCAGGCCGATATGTATATGACTGTGAATTAGCTCATATTGATACGAATGGTTATTTGGTCAAAGAAAGAATTTTGGAGGGTGTTATAACAGTAACGCCTTCTGTAATGGATTCGGCATAGGAGAATTAAATGGCGACTATAGTCAATACAATTACACAATCCTCACCAAGTAGTTCGCCTACGGCTGGTACACAATTAAAACAATTTGATTCAGCTAGAATAACTGACGTAAGTGGTATAGGTCTTAATTATGATTCCGGTAGATTTAATGATCTTCATGCAGATTCAGCACATATTGGTACTTTATCCACTAATAACTTTAATTTACCGTCATTAAACATTGATTCAGCAAATATTACTAATTTAACAACGGCGTCATTCACACCAGCAAGAATGACTGCAGACTCGGCAACAATTACAACTGTAAATGCTCAGACTATAACAGCAACTTCACTGTCAGTTTCAACTGGTAGTATTATAGGTTTTTCAGCATTTTATACAAATTTATCCGCAGATTCTGGTAACTATCAACAACTTACTGTAGATACACTTAGAAGAAATTTACCTGCAGGTTCGACACCAATAACCCCTGGTACTTATGGTGGAGTAAATGGCCAAGGTCGTATAAACAAAGCTTCTATTATAACAATAGATTCCAGTGGTTTTATAAATTCAATAGCTGAACATAATGTTACAGGTATTAATAACGTAGAATTTGATAGTGCTAGATTTAATATAACATTAAGTGGTGCTGATACATCTTCTTTTGTAAAACATATTCATACTAAAACTGCTGCCACACCTGGTTCTTACGGATCTACCACACAAGTACCAGTTTTGGCTTTCAATGAATTTGGCCACATAACAAGCGCTTCTGTTGCAAATGTTGATGCAATAACATCTATTGGTTGGGATTCAGCCAATTCAAAATTTTCACTCACAGAAACAAATGGTACTGTAAACAATCAAATTATAAATGGTTGGGGCGATAATGAAAAAATATATTTAGGTACCGGTAGTGATCTTGCTCTTTATCACAATGCAACGGCAAGTTATATTGATAATAATACTGGTGCATTATATATTAGAAATAATGTTGATGATGATGACGGCGGAAATATTATTATTGAAGCAAAATCTGGTAAGGCCAGTATTGTAGCTCAAGATGATGAAGGTGTTAGAGTTTACTATAATGATGCACAAAAATTAGAAACAACATCTATTGGTGTTACTGTAAGCGGTACTATGAATGCTGATTCATCTACTATTGGTGCAGGTGGTATAACAACTGGCGGACATATTATACCGACTGGTGACGGAACAATAGATTTAGGATCATCAACAAAGAAATTTAGAGATTTACATTTAAGTGGTAGTAGTCTTAAAATGGGCGGAATTGTTCTTAAAGATAGCTCTACCGGTTTAGCTGTAAAAAATTTAGCAACAGATGCAAAAGTTTCAGTAAGTTTAAGTGATATTCAAGCTACTTCAGCCAATATTTCTGGTGCTGCCAATATTTCTGGTGCAGTAGTTGCCAATAGTTTTAGTGGTGATGGTAATTCAATTACTAATTTAAGTTCAACTGAAGTAAGAAGTCATTTAAGTGCAGGAACTGGTGTTGGTTTTTCTAGTGGAGAAATATCTATTGGTCAAGCAGTTGCCACAAGTTCTAATGTACAATTTAATAATTTAGTCGTAGATGGTAATTTAACTGTTAATGGTGCAACAACTACTGTTAGTAGTTCAACTATGACGGTTACCGATAAAAACATTACAATAGCTCAGGGTGCAGCAGATGGCGCGGCCGCTGATGGTGGTGGTATTACTATAGATGGTGCTAATGCAACATTAACTTACGCAAATACTGGTGATAAATTTGTATTTAATAAACCAGTTGACGCAACATCATTTGCTGGTAATATTACAGGTAATGTTACTGGAACAGTATCTGATATATCCAATCATTCTACATCTGATTTATCTGAAGGTTCAAATTTATATTTTACAAATGCTCGTGCCAGAGGTGCAGTATCAACTTTTAAAGGTTTAACTTTTGATACTTCAAATGGAAAATTTTCTATAGATTCAGATAATGTTAAGGCCATGTTTTCTGGTGGAAGCGGTATAACTTATAACTCAGCTACTGGTCAATTTACTGCTGGTTTACAAAGTGCTGAAACTACTACTGATAGTTCAACTGTTAATAGTGTTTCAGAAACAGTAATATCTTCAACATCTTCTACTAATTTTAGAAGTGTTAAATTTTTAGTTCAAGCTGGTGTTCACAAAACAACTGGCCCACACGGACCAAGATTTCAAAGTTCTGAAGTTAATGTAATACATCATGGCGGAAACGTATTTATGACAGAATATGGTAGAGTTGGTACAACTGATTCTAGTCTTGCAACTTATGATGTTGATGTAAATAGTGGTAATATAAGATTAAAAGCCACACCAAGTTATGCCGAAACAACTTTTAAATGTTACAAAACATCTATTAAAATTTAAAGAGAAATAGTATGCCAATTAGAACAATAGATTTACAAAGAGCTGGAACAGGCCACTTTAATGATTCAGCAGATACATTACAATTAATTGATGCCAATGCTCTGGATTCAGCTCGAGCTACCGCACATGTAAGTACCATAGTTTCTTCAACAGTAAGTAGTACGGTTGATGCAGCTTATATAAATGCATTAAGTGGTGTAGATGGTGATACGTTAGGTGGACAAGCTGGATCACATTATTTAGATTACACAAACTTTACTAATACACCAAGTATACCGTCACTTGGTAATAGTACGGCTGGTTTAAGTTTTGTTGATTCATCAGAAGCTAGAAAATTATTATCTGGTGGTACGGGTGTAACATATACATCTGGTACTGGTGCCATTGAAATTGGCCAAGCCGTAGGAACTTCAAGTAATGTTACATTTAATGATGTTATTGTAAGTGGTAATTTAACTGTTAGTGGTACTACAACAAGTATTAATACAACAAATTTAACTGTTAATGATAACATTATTATATTAAATAATGACGCAACAGGTACACCAAGCCAAAATGCTGGTATAGAAGTTGAAAGAGGTGATCAAACAAATGCTGTATTACAATGGAATGAAACTAGTGATTATTGGGAAATAAGTTCTGGTGGTACTACTGGCAGAATTATAACAACTGGAGATACAGTTGGTGATATTACAGAAGTTGTAGCTGGAACAGGTTTAAGTGGCGGTGGAACATCTGGTAGTGTTACAGTAAATATGGCAAATACAGCTGTAACCGCGGCTAGTTATGGTTCTGGTACGGCCATTCCAGTAATTACAGTAGATGCTCAAGGTCGTCTTACTGCGGCAAGTACTTCTTCAGTTACGCCTCCAGCATTTAGTGCAGTTACTAGTAAACCAACAACAATATCTGGTTATGGAATTACGGATCATTTAGATTCGTCAAGAGCTATGCACATACCAGAAACTGAATTTAGTGTTACTACAGCTGGTGGTGGTGTTTACAAATTTACTGGTGATGGTTTTCCTGTTGAATCAGGTAATAATCCTACTTTTTATGTTACACGCGGTAAAAAATATGTAATCAATAATTCATCACATAGTTCACACCCAATGTATATTAAAACTACACCAAGTTCTGGCACTGGTAATCAATATACTTCTGGTGTTTCTGGTCAAGGTACAGTAAAAATTACGATTGATGTTCCATTTGATGCACCTAAATTATTATATTATCAATGTTCTTTACATGCCAGTATGCTTGGTACTATAGTGGTATTAAATGATCAATTTGGCCAACCTGATTCAGCTGGTGTTAATACTTTGGCAGATGCTAGAATAGCTGCTTCAAGTATAAATGCTTTATCAGATGTTAATACATCTGGTGTTGCTGATACTAATGTTTTGGCATGGAGTGCAGGTAATAATAGATTTGAACCAGCTGCGGCAGGTGGTGGCGGTGGTGGTTCAGGTATAAATTGGACTGCCATAAAAACTACAACATATACGGCCACAACTTTAGATGGTGTTTTATGTAATACTACTGGCGGTGGTTTTACTGTTAATTTACCGTCAAGTCCATCACTTGGTGACATGGTAAGAGTTATAGACGTTTATGGGACAACTGGTACCGGTGGTAAAGAAATTACCATAGGTAGAAACGGAAGTAACATAGAAGCAGCTGCTTCTGATTTAACAATAAACGTAAACAGAGCTGCTTTAGGTCTTGTATATACTGATGCGACCAATGGGTGGGTTCGTATAGAGGTGTAGTCATGGCAAACTACTCCGATTTAGTAAAAACATCAGAACAAGCTGGTACAGGTAAACAAGGTACTGTTACTAATAATAGTGATCTACCACTTACAGGTAATACTGCTGGTGATCTTCAATTAGTAACTAGTACTAATAAATTAGTAGTATGGAACGGAACTGGCTGGTATTCAGTAGGTGATATTGCAAACGCTGTTCCAGTCATTTCATCAGGTGCTGATGCTAGTTATACTTTTGCGAAAGATGGTACACCAATAGTTATCACACTAGTAGCAAGTGATACAGAATATGGTGGGGATTTAGTTTATAGTCATTCAGTAACTACTGGTTCTTTAACTAATGGTGGTGGTGCTACCGCAACAGTAGTACAAGGTACTGGTTCTAATACAAATCAATTTACTATTACACCAACAACAACAGAGGCATATGCTGGTTCTTTCAGTATAACATTTTCTGCTTCAGATGGTGCAAGTGCTGGCACCGCAGTATCCGCATTTACTCTCGCTTTCTTTACTCAAATGCACCAACCAAGTGGTACAACATTGTTATTAGGATTAAGTTTTGATGGCAGTGCACTAGGAAAAACTGGATCGTGGGGTACACCATCAACCCTAGGTACTGGTATAGAAAGTTATTATACTTCTGGTGGTTATAATTCTGTAATGGCTGGTCATGCAGGGTTTCCCTCTGCGATTAGAGGAAACAATGGATTAGGAGTTTCAGAGTTAAATACTGCCAATTCTTCAAAAGGTAAAACATTTGTTGCTTGGTATAAAGGTACACAATCGCTTAATGGAAGTAATTATTCTATAGGTGTTCCAATTATTAGTAATTATGCAAATACCTGGCAAGGTTTTGGAACTAATAATGGTAAAATTAGTGCTCATTCTGGCAGTGCTTCTGCAAGAACTGAAGGAACAACAAATGTAGCAGATGGTAATTGGCATATGCTTACTTGGGTACATTCAGATGGTACACATACAAGATTTAGTAATAATGACGTTGGTTTGTATGTTGATGGCGTTTATGAAGCAACACATAGTATACCAGGTGGAAATACCGGTTATATTAAAATAAATGAAATGTTTGTAAGTTGGTCTGGTGATACTGCTTGGCAGCCGCCAACAAGAGTAGACGCATTTCAAATATTTGATGATGAACTTACAGACGCACAAATATTAGAAATTTATCAAGGTGGATAAAAATGGCAACTTACGCTGAATTAAAACAACAAAGACAAGCTGATATAGGTGCAGGTACACAAGGTGCAGAGAATGATACTACTACATTATCTTTATCCGGAAATACAGTAGGTGATTTAAAATTAACAAAAAATAATAATAATTTGTTAATGTGGAACGGATCTGGTTGGTATAAAGTAGCCACACTCACAAATGCTGCTCCAACTATTTCTTCCGCGGGAGATGCTAGTTATACTTTTGCTGAAGATGGGACTCCAATAGTTATAGATATTACAGCTGCTGATACTGAAGGAGCCATAGATTATGGTTTTACGGTAAGTGATGGTTCTTTAACTAATGGTGGTGGTACTACAGCTACTGTAACACAAGGCACTGGAGCAAATACTAATAGATTTACTATTACACCAACTACTAATAATCTTTATGGTGGTACTTTTAGTTTAACATTTACAGCATCAGATGGTACTAATACAACAAGTTCAAGTGCATCTGCATTTACTTTACAGTTTACATTAATATCACCAGCTTCTACTCAATTTCATTTAAAATCTGCAGATACTCGTGTTGTAAATAATTCAACTTTTATTGATGATGGTCATAGTAATAGTGGAACAACTTTTACAGTAACCTCAACAGGTGGTGTTAGCCCAAATCAATCTGCTTTTGGTCCATATCTTGGAGACGGTTATTATTCAATGTTTAGAGGTCAAAGTCCACACGCTGCTGATTCAACCACCTCTGGTCGACCAAAATTTACCGGTTTTACTGCTCCTGGTACTGATGATTTTCAACTTGAATTTTGGAATTTTTTAATGGGACATAATAATGATGGTGATGTTCATAATGATCACCAATCATTAGTTTCATTTTCTCCTGCTAGTTCAACAGGTCATAATTCTACAGAAACTGATGCCAATTCTTATCCTGGCATACACATAAGACAAGATAGAAGATTAAGAATAACTGGTTTTGGAAATGGAAATAAATGTGTTCATGTGGCAGATGCACCAGAAGATGTTATATTTGGAGATGATCATAATATCGTAGATGCAGATAGAAAAAAAGCACCAGAAAGAAGATGGGTTCATTATGCACTCGTTAGATATAAAGGTTATAATAGACTTTATATAGATGGAAAAGCTCAAAGACTAGGTTATTCTCAAACCGGTGGCACTAGTTCAAATTTTGCACAATCACACGAAGATAATACATTAGGTAATTGGACACAATGGTGTGGAAATCCATTTAGTGTTCAAGACCATGATGATTGTAATAGTATTGATGTTGGTTGGTATTATGATCCAAGTCAAACAGGTAAAGATTACTATATTGCTGATCTAAGATATATTAAAGGTACATCAAATATAACATATACAGATAATTTTACACCACCGACTGCACCATTAACTGCAGTAACAGGTACACAGTTACTTACTTGTAGAAGCAGATATTTTAAAGATTTTAGTTCTAATAATTGTACATACAGTTTTTCTGGTGCTGGTGGTTCTTGGAATCAGATATATATTAGACCTCATGTTTCAGGTTTTTCACCTTATGGAAAGTCACATATTGCTGCTCGTGACAATCCAGGTTCAGTTCATTTTATAGAAGATGACACTAATTTAAAATATTCTAATAGTTCAAGTATTTTTGACACTACTAATTGGACAAAAGAATGGTGGTTATATAAAAGAAATGGTGGAGATAATGATTACATAATAGACCATGGTTCAAACAATGGTTTAATACATTTTACATCAAGTAATTTAAATTGTGATTTTTATTCTCCGAGTTTTAATTTTGATTACACAGAATATTTTAATCAATGGACACATTTTGCTTGGGTAAAAAATGGAACTGCAGGTACATACAAATTATATATTAATGGTGTAGAAAAAGTTTCAAATACAGGCGATATGACACCACATGCTTCACAAATTAATTTTAATAGATATGGTGGAGGTGGTTATGGAGCCTCAGATAGTTGGTTTCTTTCTGAATATATTCATACTAATACAGCAAAATATTCTGCTAATTTTACACCACCAACAACACCAATAGCCACATCTTCAAGTGGACTAGCTCATTTAAAATTTAATAATTACGGTGTTTATGATGTAACTGGAGCCACAGCTTTAAATGATATAGATTTAAAAACAGAAGATACATCAAAATTGCCATCTCAGGGATATTATTATTTTAATGATCCTGATGTAAGATTAACAACACAAACGGTTTCTAGTGGAGAATTAGATTTTCCTGCTAGTACACCATTTACAATAGAATTTTGGTATAAATTAGTTGCAACTCCAAGCAATTCTTCATATTTCTTCGCATTAAAAGATTATCGAATTGCTATACATTATTATGGTAGTTATAGTAGTCATAATCAACCTCATATTCAAGCATATTTTTCTCCTGGTGATAGAGTGATTGGTAACGGAAATACAGGCGTTACTCTTAATACTTGGTATCATCTTGCATTAGTTAGAAATTCTAGTGATACAGTTAATTTGTATATTGATGGCGTAAAACAAACACTTGGCGCTGGTGGTAGTGCCTCAGATTCTGAACAAACTAATGCTAATGCTTGGACTGGATCCACAGCAGATAATATCAGAATAAATGGATATGGTGGTTCTGGTTCAGGAGCAGGATATATTGGTCAAAATTGTTATTATTCTCAATATAGAGTAGTTTCTGGAACAGCAGTTTATACTGGTAATTTCACGCCTCCTACAGGAACATTAACAAAAACTGGTGGTGAATATTCTGATACAACAAATGTTAATACATCAATACCATCTGCTCATACTATACTATTAACGGCACAAAATTCTAGTGGTAGTTATGTTGATAATAGTGATAATGCTTTAACATTAACTAAATCAACCGTTGGTAGTGGAGATATACTTGTTAGTAAAGATAAAAATTTAGATCAAAACCACCCTATAAAATTTGATATGTCAGGTGATAGATTAAATACTGCATTAGTATACGAAACATCTGGTGATTATATAGCACAACAAGCATCTCATTTACTAAGTCCTGAAAGTTTTACTATAGAGGGTTTTGTAAAACAAGATGCCAGTGGTTCAAATGCTGATCAATATATTTTAGGTGATATAGATGGTTCTGAAGGTCAATTTGGTGTGTATTATGATGTTTCCGAACCAGGTATAAAAGCTAAATTTAGAACTGCTTCAAGTTCAGAAGTTACAACATCTACAACATTACCTTTGGCCCAAGATACCTGGGGTCATTTTGCATATACTTATAAAAATAATGTTGTTCAAGGTTATTTAAATGGTGTTTTATATAGTGTTGATGGTTTTACTGATAGATTACATAGGCATATAAGTCCATTTACAGGTTTAGAAATTGGTGGAAGAATGTCTGATGCTGATAGTCCAACCAGTAGTTCAACAAGTAATAACGAAATGTTTGGGACAATAGATACCACTACTCAATTTAAAGGATTAATTGAAGATATAAAAATTTCAAAAGGTGTTGTTTATGACCCAATTACTGTGCCAACAAGTAATCTTACTGCAGTAACTGGTACTGTTATGTTAACAGGACAAACTAATCATGGAACAATATCAGATGCTAGTTCATCTAATCATACACTTACTGTAAATGGAAATACTGTTTATAGTAATTATTGTCCATTTATAAATGCTGTTTCATTTGATAGTGGCACAAAAGGTCATGTCTTACATTATAGAATTGGACATGGTGATACAGCTAGTAATGAAACAGATGTTCATACATCATTTAATGTTGAAACTGGTAATTGGACTTTAGAATGGTGGATTAAAATTGATTCAACTGCTACAGATTATGATACAATATTTGGTGCAGATGGAGCTTTGGCATTAGAATTTAAAAATGATAATAAAATATATATGTGGTTAAATTCTAAAGCTGGTGGAGCAGGTACATGGGATTTATATAATGAACAACTATTAGGATCTGCAGTAACAAATGGTAAGTGGACTCACATGGCACTTACAAGAGATGGTGAATATTTTTATTTCTATCAAGATGGAAATAGAATAACATCACTAGCGCAATCATCTTCTACAGAAATAAAACATTGGTTAGATGACACTACTGTGGGTATAAATATAATGTCATATAGTAACGGATCTAACAATACGGCAGGTAGTTTATCTAATTTTAGATTTGTAAAAGGTAGTGCGGTGTATAGTGGAGCAACTTATACTGTACCAACTTCTAATTTAACAGCCATATCTGGAACACAATTATTAACTTGTCAATCTGGACATTTAATGACAGACGCAAGTACTAATAATCATGTTATAAGACTAGGATCAAGTAGTAGTTATGTAAATCATAAACCTGCACCAACTTATGAAAGTCCATTTAGTGGTAGTATATATTTTGATGGTACTGGAGATTATATTACTGCTGCTGGTCATGCAGATTTTGCCTTTGGTAGTGGAGATTTTACTATTGAAATGTTTGTTAGACAAACTGATAAATCTGCAGCAGAAGGTTTTTATCAAATAGGACATTCTAGTGCACCTTTTGATGCGGATACAACAAATGTGGCTGCTGGCTGGGCTGGTTCAGCCAAATATAGAGTTTATGGAAATGGTACTGGTATTAATTCAACAACTGCGATGTCACCGTCAGATAATGACAGATGGCATCATCATATTTACATGAGAAAATCTGGAACATCATATGTAATCATAGATGGTAGAGTAATAAATAAGTTTAGTGATAGTACAAATTATACGGATAATCATTTTACTTTAGGTGGATATTATACTACATCTTATTTAATAACTGGATATATTAGTAATTTTAGAGTAGTTAAAGGTTCTGCAGTATATAATCCAGATTTTACCGCATTAACAACAGAATTGGCATAAAATGGCAACTTACACAGAATTAAAAAAACAATTAAGTTCAGACGCTGGTTTAGGTGCTCAAAAACAAGTCGCTAATACATCTGATTTAGAAGTAACGGGAAATCAAGCTGGTGATTTGGCATATGCCACTACTAGTAATAAACTTTTATTTTTTAATGGTTCTTCTTGGTTAACCATTGGTACACCAACTAACGCAACACCTACTATTTCAGCTGGTGGTGATACAGAATATACATTAGATACAATTGGAACTGCAGTAGTTGTTACGATTACAGCATCTGATGTTGAACAAGGTACTAATTTAACTTATACTCATTCAGTAACTGCTGGTTCTTTAACTAATGGTGGTGGAACAACTGCTACTGTGGTTCAAGGAACTGGTTCTAATACAAATCAATTTACTATTACGCCTTCAACTAACCCAGATTATGAAGGCACTTTTAGTTTAACATTCACAGTTTCAGACGGAATAAACACTGCTACATCTGCATCAGCATTTACTTTAATTTTTGAAACATCTGGATTAAATTTTTTAATTTATAAAGAAACAACTGGCACACCAGCAATTTCTCCAAGTGTAAAAAGTTTAACTACCACTGCAACAAATAGTCCTTTTACTTTATCACAAGGTTTTAAAGCTGGTA